>Ga0065722_100647_pt1 | contig 20086 bp, 16 predicted proteins | sample BansetMetagenome_FD_59109 | JGI IMG/M metagenome (GOLD analysis project Ga0065722, IMG submission 59109) | Bankia setacea gill microbial communities from Puget Sound, Washington, USA - Caecum Enriched | ecosystem: Host-associated > Mollusca > Digestive system > Ceca | place: United States... | reverse complement strand
CGGAAGTTTGGCGAAACTTTGAGTTTTATCCGGTTGCGGGGTAACAGGTCGATTAGTTGCAGCCGGTCCATTTGCGCCAGCGCTCGAATCAGTTCAGCCTCAGAAATAGCGTAAAGCTCCAGCAAATCGCGAAACCCGCAACCGTTAATCACCGATACGGCCACCAACAACAATAGATTATCGTCTACAATCTGCTGCTCTTGCGCCAGAGTGAGCTGCTGTAGGCGCGGCTGCTCCGTTTTTAACAGCGCCAGTAAATCGCTCAACTGGTAGCCCATGAGCTGGCAAATCGCCTCCAGCCTAGCAAGGCTAAAGCTCGCCTCGGCAAAACTGCGCTTAATGGTGGCTTCGCTCAACTCTAGTGCCTCAGCAACCTGCAGATAGGTATAGCCGTGGGCTTTAAGCTGCTTTTTGAGCGTACTAACTAGTAGCCTTATTTGAGACATAAGTATTCGCCAAAGGATAGATTTAGCATTAAGTATCGTATTTTAATACTTAAAGTCAATTAGAATGACCTTTTCGTCACAACCTTTGCAGCACAGTATTAACTTCGTCAGGATCGCATCTACACCTGAACCGAAGCGTTCAGAACACCTTCGGATTATCTAAAGGAAATTAGCAATGTCCAAGATTTTAAAAACGGCTGGTGCCCTGCCCTTTTTGTTTGCCGTGTTTCTCAATTCATTTGTCGACCTAGGTCATAAGATTGTTATTCAAAATACAATTTTTAAGGTCTACGACGGTAGCACTCAAATTGTCTACGCGGCGATTATCAACGCGATGATACTGCTCCCCTATATCCTCTTTTTTAGCCCTGCGGGGTTTGCCTCAGACAGGTTTCCAAAAACATCGGTAATGCGTTTTAGCGCTTGGTTAGCGGTTGGTCTCACAAGCGCGATTACCGTGTGCTATATGTTGGGTTGGTTTTGGCCTGCATTTGCCATGACTTTTCTTCTCGCCGCGCAATCGGCTTTTTACTATCCAGCTAAATACGGTTATCTAAAAGCCTTTTTTGGCAAACAAAACCTCGCCCCCGCCAATGGTGCTGTGCAGGCGGTTTCGATTGTTGCCATTCTAGCCGGGACTTTCATCTTCTCGATTTTTTTTGAAAACCTCATTCCAGTCGCCACAACGTTATCACCGCACAGCAACGTCGGCATACTTTCCAGTCTTGTACCCGTCGGTATTATTCTGATTGTCACAAGTCTTGCAGAAGTCTTTATGATCTATCGCCTGCCCAGTATTCGGCCAGGTGATCCGCGTATGAACTTCGATACCAAAGCTTTCGTTTGCGGGAAATTATTTAAACAGGATTTAGATCCCGTATGGCGACGCGATGTAATTCGCCTTTCCGTCATTGGCTTGGCGATGTTTTGGTCAATTGGCCAAGTGCTACTGGCATCCTTCCCGGAATTTGCCAAGTCGCAACTCGGCGAGACTAACACCATCGTTATTCAGGGAACCGTAGGCGCATCGGGTATTGGTATTGTTATTGGTTCGCTCATCGCCAGCCGACTTTCACGCAACTATATTGAACTCGGATTAATTCCAATTGCCGCCGTCGGCATTGCTGTTGGGCTCTGGATTTTGCCCAATCTAACCAGCATGAAGTTTTTTATTGCAGACTTTATTTTTATTGGCGCAATGGGCGGAATGTTTATCGTACCCCTGCAGTCGCTGGTACAGTTTTACGCAGGTGAAAATGAGCTTGGCCGAGTGCTAGCCGGTAGCAACTTAATCCAAAACATCGCGATGCTGTGTGTGTTACTTATAACCATCGGCTTTGCCGTGGTGGGCCTCAGCAGTAAACAGCTTTTGCTGGTAACCGCTGGGCTTTCGGTAGTCGGCGGCATCTATACAGTAATGAAACTCCCCCAGAGTTTAGTGCAATTTGTTATGGGCGGCACTTTCGCCCTGCGCTACAGAACAGACGTACAAGGTATGAAAAACATTCCTGAGCGCGGCGGTGTACTGTTACTGGGCAACCATATTAGTTGGATCGACTGGGCCATTGTTCAAATCGCTAGCCCGCGCCCCGTTCGTTTTGTCATGCTAAAAAGTATTTATCAACGCTGGTACTTAAAGTGGTTTTTCGATCTGTTTGGTTGTATTCCCATTTCATCTGGCGCGGATAGCAAAAAATCACTGGAGCGAGTGGCCGAACTACTCGACGCAGGTGAAGTTGTCTGCCTCTTTCCCGAAGGTGCGATCAGTCGCAACGGTCAGCTAGGACAATTCCGCAACGGCTTTGAGCGCGCGATTGCAATGACCGCCACCGATATAAAAATCCTACCCTTTTATTTGCGCGGACTTTGGGGCAGCCAATTTTCACGNGCCAGCAACGATCTAAAGCGAAAACAACCGCGCGGCTCTAAGCGCGACTTAATCGTGGCCTTTGGCGAACCTATCGAAAAAGATGCAACTACCGATCAAGTAAAGCGACGCGTCTTCGACCTCTCGATTAAATCCTGGGATAGTTTCGTGCAACAGCTGCCATCGCTTCCCAACGCNTGGATTGAGAGTGTTAAAAACAACAAATCGCAAGCTATCGCTATAGCCGACACCACCACTCAACCATTATCGCCGAGCCGCGCCTTAGCGGTGTCNATAACCCTAGGCCGACATCTAAAACTTGGCGATTCAGCGTATAAAAACGACATCAATATCGGCATACTTCTACCAACAAGCGCCGCAGCGGTATTAACCAATATGGCGCTACTATTAAAAGGTAAGACACTGGTAAACCTGAACTACAGTGCATCTAACCTTGCCATGCAAGGCGCTATTGACCAGGCCGAAATTAAATCCATCTACACATCGAAAAAGTTTATTGGCAAGTTGCAATCGCGTGGTATCGATTTCACCTCTCAGCTAGAGCAACTGCGGGTAATCTATTTGGAAGATGTATTCGCGGGGCTATCCAAAGTTGAACTTGTTAGCCAGTGGTTACTCGTCAAACTACTACCTGCAAGATTACTGCGGCTACTGTTTTCTAAGCCAACCCTCAATACAGATCACGCTGTTATCTTATTTTCCAGTGGCAGCGAAGGCGTGCCCAAAGGCGTACAACTCAGCCATCAAAATATTATGGCCAACCTAAAGCAAGTTGCCGATGTACTGAATACCCAACCCGATGACGTGATCATGGCTTCATTGCCGTTATTTCACGCCTTCGGTCTCACGGTTACACAATTTCTTCCGTTAATTGAAGGCATCCCTATGGTTTGCCACCCAGACCCAACCGACTCGTTTGGCATTGCAAAAGCTATTGCCCAGTATCGTGCGACAACCTTATTTGGCACCTCGACATTTTTACGGTTATATAGCAGCAATCGTAAAGTTCACCCGCTGATGCTGAGCAGTTTACGTATTGTTGTTGCTGGAGCTGAACGCTTACAACCCGAAGTTCGCAGCGCCTTTGAAACGAAATTTAACAAAACGGTATACGAAGGATACGGTGCGACCGAAACCACGCCGGTAGCCAGTGTAAACGTGCCCGATGCACTCGACACCGACAGCTGGAGGCCGCAGGTCGGCACCAAGCTTGGTAGCGTCGGTATGCCTCTGCCCGGCACCAGTTTTAGAATTGTTGACCCAGAGAGCTTCGACGAGCTAGCGACCGATGAAGAAGGTATGATTTTAATCGGTGGTGCGCAGGTGATGCAGGGCTATTTAAATAATCCAGAAAAAACCGCAGAAGTAATTCGTATAATCGATGACGTACGTTGGTACGTAACCGGTGATAAGGGTCGCTTAGATGGCGACGGCTTCCTTACCATCGTCGACCGCTATTCACGTTTTGCCAAAGTAGGCGGAGAGATGATCAGCCTAAGTGCCGTGGAAGCGGCGGTAACAAAGGTCTTAAACCAATGGTTTGAAGCTGAACTAAAAAATTCNACCGAGGCCGAAAGCACCACAACGAGCGTCCATTGCGAAGTTATTGCAGTAGCGATTAGCGATGAGAAAAAAGGCGAAAAAATTNTTTTGCTGTGTAATCGAGAGTTGGAAATAGCGGCCTTAAAAGCAGCCTTAGCAGACGATAACGTCAGTAATTTAATGCTGCCATCCGCCTGTTTTTACCTNGAGAAACTGCCAAAATTGGGATCGGGNAAAACCGATTTCGGGCAAGCTAAAATAATCACCGAAAACTTTCTGGCTTAGGTTGCAATTCAAACCTCTGTATCACAAAACAACCCAGCCCGTCTAAGGGCTGGGTAATCACNCACAAGACTCGATTTAAAAACCTTACACAGCACAATTTAAACCCTGTAGAACACTTACTTATTATCTTTCGGCAAGGCTTCTTTTAGNAGTCGCTGTTTAGTAAATCGAGTTGCCGTTGCCTCCCAAGGGTTATCTGGCCAGGGGTGTTTCGGGTAACGCCCTTTCATTTCTTTTTTCACCTCGGCGTAGCTGCCATTCCAAAAACCTTCTAAATCTTGGGTAACCTGTAGCGGCCTTCGTGCTGGCGANAATAAATGTATTAATATTTTCACCTTGCCCTGAGCAATTGTCGGTGTAGTTTTCGCACCGAACATTTCCTGTAATTTAACTTCCAAAACCGGGGGAAATCGATCGTAATCCAATGAGTAGGATGAACCGGAGGGAACCGTTATATTTGTGGGTGCTAATTCATCCAGTTTTTGCGGTAGCGGCCAAGGTAAAAGGCCCTGTAAAATCGAGTGTAAATCCAGCCCCTGTAAATCACTTTTGTTTTTCACTTGATTTAAATAGGGTAGCAACCAAGACTCTAGGTTCGCGGTAAGTGACTCATCGCTCAAGTCTGGCCAAGGTTGATCGTCGGACAAACAATAGTTGCGCAGCAAATTAACACGCGCCCGCCACTGCCGTAATTTTTTTGTCCAAGGTAAAATATTCAAGCCCTGTTTTTGAATGTACCCGAGTAAAGCTTGCTGGCGTTGCTGATCACTAATTGCGCCTAGCGGCTTTCGCTCCAATATAATTGAGCCGACACGCTTATGCGTTTCGGCAACTAAGCGCTCATCATTCCAATGCACGACAACATCTTCCGTTACCCAAGCTTGCATGACCTGAGCAAAAGTCTCTTCTGCTAACCTGACAGCAGAAAAAATGCGATCATCGGTTTGGCCAACCGCACCGCCGACTTCGGTTACCACCAACCAGCGACTACTAGTTAGNCCATCGCGGTCACCTAACTTTGCCGAGCGACCATTACTTAATTGATAGAGGGTTCGATTGTTGTCTCGCTGCCGTGCGATTCTATCCGGATAGGCACAAGCCAAAATGTAGGCTAAAGCCTGCTCGTCAATATCATTCCCATTCGAAGCAAACCTTACTTCANCAGCCGTTATATCGAGCTGTTTTGGCAACTGTTGTAAATAATTTTTCGCTTGCTGGCGAGTACGAGTGCACCAGTNCTGATAGGCTTTATCACAGTGACGGCGGCCGGCAAGCACCTCCACGCTTGGCAATAAATCAGCTGCGAACCCTTGAATAGGATTGCGTTCCGCCAGCAGTGCGGCAACCCAAGTCCCCAATTGAGCCTGACCGCAACTCATAGACTTAAGCAGCATGTGGCCAATACGCGGATGCACCGGCATTTGCGCTACCAGTTCACCATGATCGCTAAGCCGATCATGGTCACCACTAGAAATCACAATACCCAAAAGTTTTAGTAGTTCCAGCGCCTGCGCCACAGCGGCCGCTGGAGGTGTGTTAAGCCACAATAATTCACTTGGGTTGGAAATCCCCCACTGCAGTAATTGCAGTAGCAAGGGTGCCAAATCGGCTTGAAGGATCTCGGGGCTGCTGAACTGAGTCAGCTGTGCTTGTTGTTCTTCGGACCAAAGCCTATAACAAACGCCAGCCGCTAAGCGCCCTGCTCGACCCGCCCGCTGAATACTCGAAGCACGCGATATACGTTGAGTTTTGAGGCGAGTTAAGCCCGTACGCGGATCAAATTCTGGCTTGCGGGTTAAACCGCTATCAATCACCACGGTAATACCTTCAATGGTGAGACTGGTTTCAGCAATATCCGTAGCGAAGACAATTTTTCGTGTTGCTGGTGCGGTTTTATCGAGCGGCTTAATGGCCTGCTGTTGCTGAGCCATAGACAAACCACCATGCAAGGGCAACAAAGCAACACTGGCATCAACTTGCCCAGACATAGCTGCGATACAGCGGTTGATCTCACCCTGCCCAGGCAGGAATAGTAAAATACTACCAACCTGCTCGACTAAGGCTTGCAAGGCGGTTTTTACAATTCGCTGCTGAATATTTTCATCAAACTTTCGCGCCGCCCCGTAATGCATAGCAACAGGAAAACTGCGGCCTTCACTTTTAAGCACTAGGGTTGCTGGCATCGCGCTAGCGCTGGGTTCGCGGGCATCTAGACGCGCGCGATCAAGCAGCTCTGCAACACCCACGCCATCTAGGGTTGCCGACATTACCAAAAGTTTTAAGGGGTTTTGTGCATCGCGAAACAGCTCGCGGGCTTGTAAACACAGTGCTAAGCCCAAATCTGAATGAATACTACGCTCGTGAAATTCATCGAAAATAATGGCCGCAACATTACTGAGTTCCGGATCGTCTTGCAGCCAACGGGTTAGAATCCCTTCGGTGACCACTTCGACAATAGTATTTTCGCTAACTTTTTTCTCGAGACGAATACGGTAGCCGACACGCTTGCCGACAGGCTCGTTAAGTAGACTCGCCATTCGTTCAGCCGCCGCACGTGCAGCGACCCGACGCGGCTCAAGCACAATAATTTTACGCCCACAAAGCCAGCTGCAATTCATTAAGGCCAGTGGCACCAAGGTGGTTTTACCGACACCGGGAGCCGCTTCCAAGACCAATTCGTGTTGCTTGTTTAAGGCTTCGACGATGGCCGGCAACAGCGTGCTAATCGGCAAATTGGGTAAATTCATTTAAAGTAGACTTCTCTTTTAAGGATGCGACGTAAACACTATGACAATAACTCAAACATTTTACACCCTTCTCGCCAGTGCAATTTTAGCGTTCGTGGCTTGGCGCTACTACCGAAAATGGCGCTATCGCCAAGCTATGGCGCAGCCGTTCCCCACCGAGTGGGCATCCATTTTAAAACAATACTTACCCATCTACCCGCGTCTTCCCGAAGCGCTGCAAGGCGAATTACAGCAGCACATACTCCACTTTATTTACACCAAACAATTTGTCGGCTGTAACGGCCTGAACATCAACGACACCATTCGCGTAACCATCGCCGCCGAGGCCTGTTTATTACTGCTGAATAGGCCCACAACTCGCTACGCAAATTTAAAATGGATTTACGTCTACCCTACTACCTTCACTGCAAAACGCGAGCACCAGGATGAGTACGGCGTGGTTTCGCAAAAGCGTGCGCATTTACTTGGGGAATCTTGGCAGAATGGTCGAATTGTTTTAGCTTGGGACAGCGTAGAGCAAGGTATGGCAAATTTTACCGATGGCCACAATGTGGTACTACATGAATTTGCCCACCAGCTCGATCAAGAAGACGGCGCCGCCAATGGTGCGCCGCTGCTGTATACAAAAGATGCCTATCGAATTTGGGCACAGATTTTTAGTGATGAATTTAACCAATTACAATCGACCTTAGCACGCGGCAATTCCAGCTTGATCGACAGCTATGGCGCTACCAACCCCGCAGAATTTTTCGCCGTGGTTACCGAGGTTTTTTTCGAGCGACCACTGCAAATGCAAGCCCGTCACCCGGAGCTGTTTGAACAGCTGCGCGATTACTATCATCTCGATCCGTCACAGTGGTTAAGCACCAAAGCGATGTAACGACTTNAGCCTGGACGCTCCACAAGGAAAGCGCCCCCAAGGACGGAAATTACAGAATAGAAATTGCCGACAACACCAATAATGCAATTGTGGCAATAAAACCAATAAGGAAAAAGTAGCTGCGCGGGCTAGGGTTTTTAGACGTAGAAATAAAGTAATAACCCAACATATGAATAAGCCGCGCAACCGCGTAAANCCATACAAAAATAGCGGTCCACTTAGCATCCGCACCAGAAAAAATTGCCAGAAAAGCGGCCGCCAACATCGTTGGGGTATTTTCCAAAGAGTTCATAAATGTTCGGTGGGCGCGGATAAACGATTGATTCATGGCCAAGGCTTTCATCTATTTTCCCAGGTATCGCACCCGGCTGGCTTGGCTTTGATAAAACTCGCGAATTAGCGACTGGTACAACCAAGGTTGCGATTACCACGAATATACCGAATAACGCACTATCATAAGTTTGAAAGCTAATCATAAGAATGGGCCTTTTTAGTCAGAAGTAGAAAACCTAATTTAACAGTCGGGCAGAAAAGCTACTGCAAGTTTAGCCAGTTAACTTCACACTCACCATCGGCGGTAGCAACAAATGCGGAATCGCCTGAAATAGTGACCGAGATCTCCATAGTGCGCTGCAACTTCGCCGCTAATGACTCTATTCCAGCGCGCTCAAAACGTCGTACATGAACCTTAAGCGCATCAATATGCTTTGATTCCTGCGCCCACCATACATCGGACTTAGTATTAAAACTATACACCCAAACATCCTGAGCTACGCGCGTTGCTTTTTTTAACTTATCGGGATTCGGTTCACCAACCTCGATCCAAAGGCCGGTTTGGCCATCTAAGGTTTTCGCCCAAATATCCGGCGTCTCCGGCGTGGACAAACCCTTGGTGAAAGCCAAAAACTCTTCAGCATGAATACAATACGCCATTACACGCGCCATCATCCGCTCGGCCGTTTCCGACGGATGCTGCGCTACTGTAAGCGTAAGCGTGTCGTAGTGGTTTCGATTTAAATCGGACAGTGAAATAGAAAATTTAATAATGGTGGCATTTAAAGCCATAAAGCACTCCGATTAAAAATTAAAACCAAAAACTATTATCGCGGCAGCCAAATTAAGCGCGCAACACCCGCGAGAAAAAATCTTTCGCTTTTATATACATCTCTAATGCCAAGGCAGGGTCATAGCGTTCACCTTCATCACGCATAAATGCATGCTGGGCGTTCACTTCATGCCACTGATAATTCAANCCGATNGTTTGAAAATGCTGGNTAAGTTTTTGCCGGCCCTCTACNGGAACATGAGGATCTTGCTTACCAAATACCAACACGACCTCACAGGTAATATCGATAGCTCGACTAAAACTATCATTACCCTCTGCAGCGGGCAGACTATTACTATGTATATCGGTGGGATACAAACAGAATGCACCGTCGAGATTAGGGTTAATCGCCGCGCGAAAAGCGAGATGGCCGCCAATACAAACACCCATGGCGCCAACCTTGCCGCTGCAATAATCTTGCTCGCGCAAATAGTCGATCATCGCACTGGTGTCACTGTCGTGGCTTTCGAGTGGCTTTTCCCACTTGTCATTATTGCCTTTATCTTTACCGGCATCATCGTAGCCAAGCACTGTACCCAGCGGATTAAGCTCGTGAAAAACTTCCGGAACGATAACAATAAAACCCAAGCCTGCAAGTATATTGGCACTGCGCGCAATCGGTGCGGTAATTTGGAATATTTCGGAATAAAAAATAATCGCGGGGAAACGNCCATCTTCAACGGGGCGAAAGATTTGTACTTGCATCGCCCCGGTTGGGGTGATTAAGGTTTCAAAGTGCTGTTGGGTAATCACAGTAGTCTCCTATTTATTAGCCGATGTTATTTTATTCGCCAATGTTATTCGCTTAAGCTGTTTTTACGCGTCGTGCTTAGGCGTTAACGCAATGCCGTCGAAGCGAATTCCCAGCCAGCCATCGAGAATAAAGTTACGGATATTGGCGTGATCGTCACCACTTGGGTTACCCATTACATCGTCCCTATAGTAGGCGCCAAATAAGGCTAAGGTTTCGGTTTCACTCAATGCATTTATTTGCGACGAAACAAAAAATCTTACATGAACCTTCATTGCTACCCGCAACATTTACGATGTCGCCATTATGAAATGTTGTGGGTATGTAGTCATAGTTATTCGCAATCACTGCAATAACGTCATTAAACTCTATACTCTCTGGGGTGTTGCGTACTTTTTGAATAAGGGCATCAATCATGGATAAACTCTATCTTCTATAACTATTGTAAAACCGAACCCTTGTAAGTGAACCGCTGAAACTAACCTAAGCCGCCACTTTTGTGGGCTAATAATGCCGCGCTATTCTATAGGAGTTTCGACTGAAACGCTTTAGTATTGCCGTTCTAGTTCATCTAGTATTGCCAGCCAATCCATCCTGAAAAGCCCTGTGAGTTTGCCCCTATGCTACAAACCGCCCTCGATACCTTTTTTAGCTTCAAAGCCTACGTGATGCTACCCATTATCATTTTCTGTTTGGCTTTAGCGGTAAGGCTTTCACTAAAAAAATCGCTTATTACCGCCATTGAATTGGCGGTCGGCTTCGCAGGTGTGTTTATCGCTTTTGACTTTTTTGTCGCCAACATTAAACCCGCCGTGGAACAGCTGACTATAGTGCGCGGCTTAGATTTCCCCATCCTCGATGTTGGCTGGCCACCATTGGCAGCAATCACATGGGCTTCGCCGCTGGCAGCAATCTCAATTCCACTGGTGATTGTGTTAAATCTGGTCATGATCGCCACCGGCTTAACGCGCGCTATCTATATCGACGTATGGAACTACTGGCATTTTGCCTTCTTGGGGGCGCTGGTTATGAATGCGTCCGGCAGTATGCTATTGGGGTTGACGGCAACCGCCTGCTTGGCCATTTACTGCTTTAAATTAACCGAGTGGACAGCGCCGGACGTAGAGCGTGAACTTGGGATTAAGGGCGTTTCTGCATCACCGGTCTCCGTGAACGGCATTGTGCCCTATACCGCACTATTTGACTGGTTAATTGAGCGTATTCCGGTGATTAATAAAATCAACTTCAACCCTGAAAAAGCAGCTAATATCACCTTCACCAGTAATGCTAATAAGCCCGCGGGTCGTGATGCAGATGAAAAAAACAAGGATCAATCAGCGGACGAAAAAGACACCGAGCAAAGTTTACTCAGTTTATTAAGCGAGCCGATGGTTATGGGCGGCTCGATGGGTTTACTTCTCGCTCTGGCTGCTGGCTATTCGTTAAAAGAAACCCTAGAACTTAGCGTGCACATTGCCGCGGTGATGTTCATTTTGCCAAAAAGTGCCGGCCTTATTGGTAGCGCTATGATCCCGGTGACTACGGCACTTCGAATTCAAGTTGAAAAATACTTCCCGCACCGCTCCAACCTTATCGTTGCTTTGGATACGGGGTTTTTAATGAGCCACAAATCAGTAATCGCAACTGGCTTGATTCTAATGGCCTTAGCCATTCTTATCGCTTTGATTCTACCGGGGAATAAAGTGCTGCCGCTGGGGGATCTTCCCAATTTAATTTCGGTTATGTCGATTTCAGTATTAATGTTTAAAGGGAATGTGTTTCGAGCGGTGCTAGCCGGCATTCCGGTAATCATTTCATTTTTACTCATCGCCACACACCTAGCGCCGAAGTACACACAACTCGCGAGTCAAACATCGGCATTCAGCATCGAAAATATGGGGCTTATTACCGCCTTTACTGATGGCGGTCATCAGGTAAGATACATTTTATATTATGTGTTTGAAGGGAAAGTTTTAGCCCTAATTGCAGCTGCTCTCATAATACTAGCAATGCTATTTGTGAAACGTCGCCACGATCGATTGGCCCGCGCTAACGCCAAGGCATAACACTACAAAGCACTAGCACTGTAGAGCTACAACACACTAAAACTCAGATTTCGCGTAGCCGGTTACCACTGATATTCCCATGTCGCGGCCCAGCGCCGTCATGGGGTGAACAACAACCAAGCCTCGCACTTTCTTTTTTAGCGATCCCATATCCGCCTGCTCGGCTTTGGTTAGGGGCCGCGAAAAGGGTAACGCCTTAATCGCGCTGCCCTTTTCCACATTTTGCCGCGCGGTTTGTTGCTTTAGCGATGCTAACTGCTTTTCTAGAACGGCAATATCGGTGGTGAATTTATCCACCATCGCGGTATCGCGTCGTTTTTCGGCCGCGTCCAATTTCTGTTGCGCGTTGTACAGTTTATTGGATGTATTCTGTATATCGTTTTTAATACTCATCGAAATGCCTAATTGCTGTATGGTGAATTCACTCGCCGATCTCCCACAAACAGCTCAACACAAAGTCCCACAAGTGGAAAAAGCTGAGCGTAGCGGAATTTATTTGGCATAATAGGCGCTGTGCTGCTGCCGTGCACGCGGTTAATGCATTCACAGGCAAAATCTATTGCCGTGACCACACTAAATACGAGGGGGTTAGAGTGAAAATTGGGCTTCTCGAAGACGATCCAGCACAAGCCGAACTTGTCATAAGCTGGCTGGAAGAAGAGGGCCATGAAGTACTTCACGCTAATCGCTGCAACCTGTTTTTAGACCTGTGTCGCGAGCATCTCCTCGATATGGCGATTCTCGACTGGCAGCTTCCCGACCAAACCGGTCTGGACGTACTGGTCACGCTGCGCCAGCAAATGGCCAGCACCATGCCGATTCTATTCTCCACGCAGCGCTCCGCCGAGGAAGATATTGTTAAAGCCCTGCAATCTGGTGCTGATGACTATTTGACCAAACCGGTTCGCCAGTGGGAGCTACTGGCTCGCATTAGCGCCTTGGGCCGCCGCGCTGGTATTGCTGACGACTCCTCCACTATTGAGCTGGGGCCAATTCAGCTGAATACACAAACTGAATCTATTAGCCTCAGTGGCGAGCCGGTAAAGCTTACCCGCAAAGACTATTTGGTCGCACTCTGCCTGTTTCAGCATCAAGGTAAAGTCCTTTCCCGCGAGTTCTTGTTAAAGTCTGTATGGGGCATTGCCACGGGTTTAGATACCCGAACNGTAGATGTACACGTTAGCCGCGTCAGGCGCAGCCTAAAAATTGGGCCGGAAATGGGCTACACCATAAAAACAATTTATCAGCATGGCTATCGCCTCGAAAAAGTTATTGCTTAATTAATCCGCAAAAAGGAACTGCCTTGTGCTTAAGACTCTAAAACGTCTCGACTTTGGGTTTATTACTCGCCGCTGTCACCTAACAGGCGTCGCCATTGCTCTAATGCTTGGACTAGGCTCCGCCAGTGTAAGCGCCGAAGATTGGGTTTACACCGTGCGAGCCAACGACACGCTTTGGCACCTGTGCTTGAAATACACCACCCAGAAAGGTTGCTGGCAAAAAATTGGCCCCTATAACGGCGTTGATTACCCACGCTCGCTAGCCCCGGGAACTCGTATACGCTTCCCTGTTGCTTGGCTTAAAGCCCAACCGATAGGCGTAGAGCTAATTTATGTTGCTGGTGAAGTTCGAGTACGCGAAACCAGCGAAGGTGATCAAACCACGCGCATTGCAGCGCTTGGCGACACACTGAGCATGGGCAATGAAATTGAGACCGGCGCCGACAGCAGTGCCAGTTTGCGCTTTGCCGACGGCGCTGTAATGGTGCTAGAAGAAAACAGTCATATCCAGCTGGACTCACTCTCCCAGCACGGCAACACCGGCATGGTCGATTCGCGCATTAACCTGTTGCGCGGTGCCGCCAAAACGAAAGTGCCCAAACGCGAACCGCGCTCACAGTTTCGCGTTTCTACTCCATCCGCCGTGGCTGCGGTACGCGGCACAGACTTTCGGGTAAGTGCCAATGGCAACGATGGCGCCGCCAGCATGCTCGGCGAGGTGTATGAAGGTAATGTCGATGTCGACAACAGCGCTGCAGATGCAGTGATGGTCNCCCGTGGCTACGGGATTAAGGCCGAAAAAGGCCAGCCACTTATGCAGCCTACCGCCCTCTTGCCCGCACCAGAATGGCGCGACCTAAACCCCAGCCAAGCGCTGCCAATTACCCTTACATGGCACCCGCTAGCCGGCGCTCAAGGTTATAAAATCAGCATATTAGAGTACTCAGAAGAGGAAAAGGTCATAGGCTCTGGGTCGACAACAGACAATGAACTTACCCTGCCAATTACTGAAAACGGCTGCTACAAAGTTCGTCTTAGCGCACGTGACAAGCTTGGGTTACAGGGCATGCCTGCACAGCAAAATATTTGCGCGGCACTAGCACCTAGCGCTGTTACCGTAAGCGCCAATAGCAGTAAAAAGCTCACCCATATTCGCTGGACAGCTGCAGAGGGAGCCGTTGCCTATCAGCTGGAAGTTTCCCGCAGCCCAAGCTTTGACAAGCTGCTGCGCAACGAAACCGTCGCCGCTACCGAGCTAGATCTCGCCGGCAGGCTACCGGGTAAGTTTTATGTGCGCGTGCGCCCACTGGCCGAATACCAGGTGGCCGGCAACTACAGCGAACCGGTAGAAGTTAAAACCCGCGATACCGCTTTAATTATGTGGGTACTCGGCTCTTTATTAACTATGCTGCTTCTGTAAATAAACCCACTTAGGTAACTAAAGCACAACCCTAATGCGGCAACTCTCTAAGCTGTTCTCTCACCTGTTTATTCCGCTANTGTTAGCGCTGCTGGCCGCCACGGCTCAGCAGCGCCAATGGCTGGAAGCGTTAGACCTGCTTATCTACGATACCATTCAGCAACACCTGCCCAACCCGAGCAAACCAACCCAAACCCTTATTGTCGCNATCGACGAACAGAGCATTGAACAGCTGGGTCGCTGGCCTTGGCCACGTGCCACTCACGCCGACCTGTTACAACAACTAACCGATGCCAAGGTTAGCGCCGTAGTATTCGATATTTTATTTAGCGATCCAGATAAGCGTTCGCCCGAGAACGACATACTCCTGCAAGAGGCGATCGAACAGAATGGCAAAGTGGTATTACCACTGTATTTCGAGGCCATCAACAACAAAGGGCAACTACTCGAGATTCCGCCCACGCCACAGCTTTATCAGGCTGCGGCCGCTATCGGCCACGCTCATGTTTCCTGCGACAGTGACGGCGTCTGCCGCTCGGTCTTTTTGAAAGAAGGCTTAGGAGAACCCCGTTGGCCACACATAGGTGCTGCTCTGGCGACCCTGTTAAATACGCAGACTGCACTACCGGGGAGTCGCTCGCCGCCAGAAGTAGAGCCCTCGCCAATGCTGTTATACCGCGATTACCACAATTACATCGCTTTCAACGCCAGCAACCGTATTCCAACTCTGTCCTACATCGACCTGCTCAACGGGCGCTTTNCGCCGGAGCTGCTAAAAGACAAAATTATCTTTATCGGTGCAACCGCAGCCGGCGTTCACGATGTGCTAACAACACCTATTGGGCGTATTGCCGGGGTTGAGATTAGCGCGCAAATTTACAGCCAGCTCGCCAATCATGAACTTATCCAACGCCTCGCCAGTGGTATTGCAAGCGTTGCTACCGGCCTAGTCGTCTTAGNCCTNCTGAGCGCCCTATCCTTCCTGAGCCCAGCACAATTCCTACTGAGTACGCTAGGCAGCGTGATTCTTTTGATAATTGCGACCATCTGCAGCCTACAGTTTGGCCAACTATGGATTCCAGCCGCCAGCAGTATTATCGCGGTACTGGTGTTTTACCCCTTNTGGAGCTGGTTGCGATTGGAGATTGCCCTAAATTATTTAAAGCGCTCCATACGTTTTATTGAACAGTCGGAAAACACCGCAAACTATGCCGCACTCAACCACAGCTTATTCTCCAAACCCTCTTCTGCCACAGCGTTAATCGGCGGTTCGGAAGTCGTCAGCCGCACCATTACCCAACTGTTTAATGCCAACCGGGAACTGGAAACAACTCGACAGTTGCTGCAACAAAGTATCAACGGCTTGCATGAGGGTATGATCGTATTCAGCGAATCTGGCGAAATCATTCTGTTCAACCAACAAGCCGAGGTTTGGTTTCCTCATATCCGCCAGAACAGCGATATTGTAGACCTACAAGACGGCTTCCAGCTGACCGCAGAGTACGACTGGTCAGCCTTAACCCGCGACCTATTAGCCAACGACAGTGATTTTCACCTCGAGGCCAAATGCCAAAATAATACCCGCCAAAGCGATACTGTAGCGACCATTGCCGAGCTGGCAAGTGAGAATGACGAACCCGAGACTGGCGAAATACAGCTGTTTATTCAAGCGCGTAGAATTGGCATAGAGCGCCGCTCTCACACCAAGCGTGGCACCTCCTATTCGGCAAAGGTGGGAGTGTTAACGTTTTATTGATATTACTCAATTGAAAGAGAGCGAATTAGCGCGCATGGAAACGCTCAACTTTATATCCCACGATTTGCGCTCGCCGATGGTATCGATACTCGCCCTGATTCCAAAGCGCCCGAAAAACTAAACCCGAGGCTCAAACCGGCGAAAGAGCCAAGCTTCTCGCCGATATCGAACAATACGCACAACGCAATTTAAGCTACGCCGAAAGCCTGCTGCAACTAAGTCGCGCCGAAAACTCTGCCAACGAAAGCTTCCAGTGGTGTGACCTTCACGCCATCATCGACGATGCACACCAGCAGGTAATGGCACTAGCGGCCGATAAATCAATCTCGATAGACGTACACAAACAAGATGCCGATTTTTGGGTAAATGCCGACTTTGAGTTGCTACTGAGAGCATTAATTAACCTCTTAACCAACGCGATTAAATACAGCCCCAGCTACACCAAGATTCACCTCTCACTAAATGCNGCCGAAAGCCTCGATTCGGCTCGTCCTCATGCGCTAATCACCGTTGAAGACCAAGGCCAAGGCATCGCCAACCAAGACCTGCCGCTGCTGTTCCAACGCTTTAAACGCCTTCCAAACAACGGCGACAACCCCGGCGCCGGCCTCGGTTTATTCTTCGTCAAAACTGTTGCGCAAAAATTACACGGCCGCTTAAGTGTTCGCTCAGTCGTTAACGAAGGAACAACATTTGAGCTTGCTCTTCCGCTCGCCGGATTTGAAGACGAGCTCCACAACTAGCTTTTTGCATGCTATTTTATTGCCTAAGCGTGACCCATAAACCTGCCGACAACGTAAAAGCGCGCGACATGACCCAATGTCTCTCAGCTAAAACCGCAATACTGGTTTAAAAACAACCTAAGTCGAACGAGTTCTGAGCTAAAACCGAACAATAGCCGCTCTCTGGTCAAAGTTCTGTCTAACCGCTTTTAGCGTTCGTAAAACAAAATGTAAAAATATTTTACAGGGTTTTACACACCTTTTTTTGCATCTCAGCCACAATAGCCTCATCGCTTAACACACATAAAAACATTCACAATTCACACTAGACGTAAGGAAGAAACACAATGGATCACAATAACAACCAATCTAAAAAAATCAGCACATTGAAGCCTTTAGCTTTGGCCGTAGCCTCAGCTGCATTAATTGCAGCTCCGCTTAGCAATGCCGGCGACGTCCAAGACAGCGGTTTTACCCTCACGCCTTCTGTAGGCTACATCACTCACGATAGTAATCGTCAAGGAGTGGAAGACACTGCGTCAATGTCGCTAGCGGGTGGATATCAATTTAACAGCCCTTGGGCTGTGGAACTTGCTTACCTAACATCTGAACCTGAAATTTCTGGCACCAACCTAGACGCCGATTCTGACCAATTGCGCCTGGATGCTTTGTACCATTTTGGTAAGGGCGAAAAAGCTCAGCCATACGCTGTGTTTGGTTTGGGCGAAAGCGACATTAAATCTGGCGGTTCATCCTTTGATGACGTTTTTGTAAACGCGGGACTGGGTTTGAAGTANGCNTTTAACGANGTTGTTTCTTTGCGTACCGACGTTCGCGCCATCCAACAAAAAGATAGCGACGCATTTCAAGCTGCGGTAAACCTTGGTGTTAGCTTTTTACTTGGCGGCAAGTCAAGCGGAACCAGCACTACAAAAGACGANAACAAAGATAGTGATCGTGATGGCGTATTAGATCGTGTAGATGCTTGCCCTGGCACAGATCAAAACACACCGGTAGACACTAGCGGTTGCCCTCTGGTACTCGATGCTGACGGCGATGGTGTGCAGGATAAAAATGACATTTGCCCCGATACAAAAGCCGGCGCAAAAGTTGATGGCCGCGGCTGCTACATGACGTTAAAAGAAGACGTAACCGTTGCATTGAATGTAAATTTTGCTAACAACTCAGACGTTATCGTAAGCGAATCCAATGCAAAAATTCTTGAACTAGCGAGCTTTATGAAGCAGTTCCCAATGAGCAAAGTTGAAATTAAAGGCCACACCGATGATCGCGGTGCAGCAAGTTACAACAAAAACCTTTCTCAGTTGCGTGCAAACGCGGTTAAGAAAGTCTTAGTCGAAAAACACGGTATCGATGCTAACCGCGTTACTGCAATTGGATACGGCGAAGTTCAACCGATTGCCGACAACAACACCGCAGCTGGTCGCGCTAGTAACCGTCGAGTAGAAGCTCAGGTTAGCGCCACCGTAGAAAAAACCATTCAGTAAGGGTTTAAACAGTAACAATCCAATCTAGGCGGGCGCAAGCCCGCCTATGTCACCGCCCCGAATACATATCTTCAAACCTATAATTTTCACATCAAATATTAAGGACATAAGCATGGAACAAAATATTCAAGATCTGTTGGAAAAAGCGCCGGAACTATTGGCTACTTACGGAATAAAAGTGGCCTTAGCCATTGCGGTCTACATTGTCGGCAAATGGATAGCCAACTTGATAGCCAACCTTTTACTAAAAGGCCTAACGGCACGTAAAGTTGATTTAACAATTTGTACGTTTACTCGCAACATTGTTTATTACGCACTGTTCACCATGGTCATTATTGCGGCTTTGGGTCAACTCGGAATTCAAACAGCCTCATTCGTTGCGATTATCGGTGCTGCTGGTCTTGCTATTGGTTTTGCATTACAGGGATCGCTCGCTAATTTCGCTTCTGGCGTACTACTTATATTATTTCGNCCGTTTAAAATTGGTGATTTTGTTGAAGCTGGTGGAACCGCAGGTGTGGTAAGAGAGATTTCGATCTTCTCAACTATTTTGACAACCGGCGATAACAAAACCGTGATTGTTTCCAACTCTGGCATCATGGGTGGAAACATCACTAACTACTCAACACAGCCAGAGCGTCGTGTCGATTTTACTGTTGGTGTTGGCTACGGTGCTAACCTAGATTTAGTTCGTAAAGAGTTAGAAGCTATCGCCAGTGAAGATACCCGCATCCTGCAAGAGAAAGGTATTACTATCGGTGTTGCCGAGCTAGCCGATTCATCAGTAAATTTTGCCTTCCGCGTTTGGGTAAACTCAGCCGATTACTGGGCGGTATTCTTCGACACTAACGAGAAAATCAAGAAGCGTTTTGACTCGGTTGGAATTGAAATTCCATTCCCACAAATGGATGTTCATTTATCCAAAGAAGGTTAATTTCCGAAAATCTTAGCTGGGGGCCCTCCCCCAGCTATATCAAAGGCAAAGAAGTACAAAGGAACGAGGTAATAAAATGGACGTGATACGCAGTAGCGCAACTTTTCTAATACTACGCTTACGACTTGCTTGTTCAGAAACTCAAGCAATCCAAACTTTTTGTGAGCTGTGTGATATTGACGATCGCCACCAAACTATAGAAATTTTGCAAGCGAAACTAAAGCAGATACACCACACACCCTTAGAAGAAAGCACGGTTAACCAAGGCTATGCGGTTCCAGAACTAACGCCAACCGACATACAGATTATTTTTGGCCAGAAAAAGCTATTAGCTTTCGCGCATACACTTGAGGCCGATGTGCAAAAGGTACGTGAAGCACTGTGCGAATTACTACCAGCACTAATCAACAGATTTTATGCGCTAGAGTTGGACAGCCAAAACTCGCAATAGTGAAAGCAGCTTAGTAGCGAACAGAGATAGGATTAGAACTAACGATAATGGCGAATAAAATACTCGGTAATTTCTTTACTCGCGGACTGAGAGATGAACGGGTTTTCCAGCATTAGCAAAACTTGATCGTCAGTAAAGCTTACCGTTTTAGCTACCGGAAAATGTTTAAAAAGCAACTCATCAGAGTCAACCTCACCGCCAGCCTCCGCTAAGCTAGCTTCAGTTTCGCTAACAGCATCGTCATCATGAAACAAAACCTTCAAGCCATAAGCAATACGCTGTGAAGCCGCGGGAGACATTTTGCT
>Ga0065722_104374_pt1 | contig 20175 bp, 18 predicted proteins | sample BansetMetagenome_FD_59109 | JGI IMG/M metagenome (GOLD analysis project Ga0065722, IMG submission 59109) | Bankia setacea gill microbial communities from Puget Sound, Washington, USA - Caecum Enriched | ecosystem: Host-associated > Mollusca > Digestive system > Ceca | place: United States... | reverse complement strand
GGCGGAACATCAAAACTACGGCGCCAGATTTTCACCTGCTCGTCGCCGTGCTTGGCCGCCGTTTCAGCCTTATCCAAGCCGGTAAGCGCACCATAATGGCGCTCATTTAAACGCCAGTGACGCTGAACCGGCAGCCACATTTGGCCCATTTCTTCCAGCGCTAATGACAAGGTGCGAATAGCACGGATCAAGACAGAGGAATAGGCCAAGTCAAATTCAAAACCTGCCGATTTTAGTAAGCGTCCGCCCGCTTTGGCTTGTTCAACACCCGCCTCAGTCAAGTCAACATCGTGCCAACCAGTGAAACGGTTTTCCAGATTCCACTGGCTTTCACCGTGACGAATTAAAACCAATTTATACATATATCTGCCCTCTGAGGTTTGCGGGTGGAGGATTAATTTTCGCGCGCAATGATCCTAGATTAAGGGTCAAAAATCTAGCGCGCAGCCCCAATTTAACTGGTTTTGAGGCGATTAAGATCAAAAACACGGGTATCTCAACGAATAGCAGCTCCCAGAGCCCAAAATTGCGTTAAACTTCGCACTATGAATATAAAAATATCTCTCTCTAAATTGACGACCTGTCTTCTCATATTAGTGCTAGCTCACCCCAGTTTAGCCGCCGATAAGCAGGAACAACAAAAACTCGATAAGATTAAGCGCGATATCTCTGCTCTAAAGGCCGAACTTGAAGCCAGTAAGAGTGATCGAGACAGGCTGCTGCAAACACTCGAAAACTCGGAAAAAGCCATTGGCGACCTCAGTAAAAAGGCCGAGCAACTTAAAGCCGAACTGGAAGGTCGCGAGGTAAATCTCGAACAAATGCGCGACGAACGAAGCTCCTTGCAAGACCGTAAGCAGGGGCAACAGCAACAGGTATCCCAGCACATTAACGCCGCGTATCGCCTAGGCCAACAGAGCAGTGTGAGGCTACTTCTCAACCAGCAAGACCCCACCACGGTGGCACGTAATCTAAAGTATTTCGATTACCTCACCCGTGCACGAGCCGATAAAATTGACGAGTTCAGCACCGTCATCGGACGGATAAACCAAATTGAGCCAGAAATCGCCTTCCAAACGCAAAAACTCGAAAACAACCATCGTCAACTCGCCAACAAACGCGATGCATTACAACACGCTCAAAAAAAAAGACAGTCCACGCTTAGCCGCCTTAACACCAATATCGCTAACCAAGACCAGCACCTTCAGGCGATGTACAAAGATCGCCAACGCCTTGAACAACTCTTAAACCAGGTAGCAGACTGGCTAGATGATATAAAAGTACCGCAATCCAACAACAGCTTTGCGACACTTAAAGGAAAACTCCCTTGGCCCACACGCGGGCGAGTACTCAAAAACTTTGGCGCCTCACGCATCACCAACAAGCTGGCGTGGCAAGGTATGCTCATAGGCTCCAATCAAGGTACGCCAGTATCCTCCATTCACCACGGGCGTATTATTTTTTCAGACTACCTGCGTGGCCATGGGCTGCTTATTATCGTCGATCATGGCGCCGGTTACATGAGCCTTTACGCCCACAACCAAGCGCTTTACAAAGAACTTGGTGAATGGGTGGATGTGGGTGAAATCATCGCATCGGTAGGCAATAGCGGTGGTCAACAGCAATTCGCGTTGTATTTTGAGCTCCGCTACCAAGGACAGCCTACCAATCCCAAACGCTGGTTCAGGCCAGCGTAAAGCTCACTCTTTTCATTAACATCGCAAACAAGTACATTACAATAGCCTGCTCACCCACCTTTGCTCGATGCCTCAAAACGCCGGAGATTCATAGTGCCTCGTTATTTTAGAACCCGTATTGCCATTATTGCGACCTGCCTAAGCCTCACAGCCCTCGCGACAATAGCCGAAGAAAGCAGTGCCCCCAACGATACCGAATTGAACGACTCGGTGAGCGTACTGCCTCTTGAAGATCTGAGGGTTTTCACTAAAGCATACGACCATATTCGACGCGCCTACATCGATGAAATTGACGACAGGACACTGCTCGAATACGCAATAAGAGGCATGCTAGAACAACTCGACCCCCACTCCGCCTTTTTAGATGCCTCTTCTTTCGATGACTTGCAAGTACACACAACCGGTGAATTTGGCGGTCTCGGTATCGAGGTGGGCATGGAAAACGGTTTTGTGAAGGTTGTATCGCCTATCGATGATACGCCAGCTGCACGAGGCGGGGTTGAAGCCGGCGACCTCATTATCAAGCTTGACGACATCTCGGTTAAGGGCCTGACCCTTGGCGAAGCGGTAGAAAAGATGCGCGGTAAAAAAGACAGTGAAATTGTACTTACCATTGTTCGAGAAGGTGTCGACCAACCTTTCGACATTACCCTTGTTCGCGATGTTATCAAAGTTCGCAGTGTGCGCTCTGAGCTAGTAGAAGAAAATTACGGGTACCTCCGTATTGCCCAATTTCAAGTCAATACCGCTCATGATCTCGAAAAAGCCTTTGTAAAACTCAGCAAAGAACAACATAACCTGCGCGGCTTAATTTTAGATTTACGCAACAATCCAGGTGGGGTATTGCAAGCCTCCGTAGAAGTCGCCGACTTGTTTTTAGAAGGCGGAATGGTGGTGTACACCGAAGGGCGCCTGTCCGACTCCAATACAGAATATAAAGCCAAGCCCGGTGATATTTCAGAGGGAATGCCCATTGTTGTGCTCATCAATGACGGCTCTGCCTCGGCATCAGAAATTGTTGCCGGAGCACTACAAGACCACCGCCGAGCCTTGGTTCTAGGAACTCGCAGCTTTGGCAAAGGTTCGGTGCAAACCGTTATACCCATCACTGACGACCGTGCGGTAAAACTCACCACCGCACTGTATTTCACCCCTAATGGCCGATCTATCCAAGCTCAGGGCATTGACCCAGACATTAATGTAGAGCGAGTGCGCGTTACTGCCGTCAAACCTCGCATGGCCGTTAAAGAAGCCGACCTCAGCGGGCATATCAAAAATGCTAAAGGCGGAGAAGATATCAGCTCCAACGATGACAAGGCCGAGACCGGCTTACACAATCAAGACAGCCAGCTTTACGAAGCCCTCAATATATTGAAAAGCCTAGACTTATTTAGACAATCACAAAAACCCGATGACGCTGACGCGCCAATCACCGCTCCCCATAAGACAGTCAGCTCAGATTAGCGCAACGGCGAATATTTAGGGGTTATTTCAATGTACGCTTTAGCGCTAGTATCACCACATAGGCGGCACCCCTTCACCACAAAACTGGCGTTGGTGGGGGGAGCGGTGGCAACAGCGCTGTGCTGGACATTCAGTTGTATAGCCGCAGAACAGTTTGAAAAGCCTTCAGAGCCGCCCTCCCTCTATAGCTGTCCGACCCCGCCACACAGCATCAACAATAACACCACCGCCCTACTCCACCACCAACTACCCGCCGACACTCGCGAACCCATGGTGGCCATCATCATTGATGATCTCGGTTACCAGCTTTCAGCCGGAAAACAGCTCCTCGCACTAGACGCACCGCTGACCTTAGCCATTATTCCGTTTACTCCCCACGGCAAAACACTGGCAGAGCTGGCACATCAACACCACCGAGAAGTGATGGTTCACGCCCCAATGGAAACGTTGTCAAATCGCAGCTGGGAACCGGCATTACATGAAGCTATGAATCAACAACAGCTTGAGAGCCTCAGTCTAAAAATGCTCTCTGCAGTCCCCTATGCGAGAGGTATGAACAATCATGGCGGCAGCTTGCTAACCCAGCGACACGAGCACATGGGCTGGTTAATGGCGGTGCTAGCAGAGCAACAATTGTATTTTGTCGATAGTCGCACCACCCCCAATACTGTCGCCGGTGAAATGGCTCTGCGACAGGAACTACCCGAGCAATCGCGAGACATCTTCCTCGACAATATCCGCACCGTCGATGCTATTCGAAAACAACTACACAAGCTTGAAGCCATTGCCCTAAAACACGGCACCGCTATCGCAATTGGCCACCCCTACCCTGAAACACTCAAAGTACTACAAGAAGAACTACCGCAACTAAAAACCAAAGGCATACAACTTAGGTCGGTATCCGATGTCATCGGCGCCACCGCCAAGCGAACAAAATTCGCACAAAAAACCATTCAGCCGACTCAAACAACCACTCATCGACAACCAAAAGGATGAAACCGACGCCGTCACACCTATTTTGTGATAGAGTTCTCATATTCCCTCAAATAGAGCTGCACTGCCCAACGAGCTGCCTATAATTTGGCCCATGGTGATGCATCTTAGTGCTGAAGCACTGTCACTGCCGCCTGCAGACTCCCGTGTTAAAAATGAAAACTCAATGCCTTTGGGCATTATTCTAATTTGTAGGGATGTGACCGAGGGAAGATCTAAACACATTGAAATGTGTCTAAATATCCAAAGTTACATATCGAAAGATACCGCGCGTTAAAGCGTTACATGGAAAGATGTCAGGCAACCTGTTGCAGTAAAAGTGAAGTGTATGACCAAGGCAACGGTAAAACGCAGCACCTACCTAAATATAGGTAAACTGTCATTTAACTGTAAAACTTGGCTCGCCTGTCAGAGTGTTTATTTCACGGAAAGATATATAAAGGAGACTTAATATGAATAGAACTGGCGAAGAATGCCAATTACCAATACGCTCAAAACGGTTTTTTGAGAAGGACGGTTACTGGTACTACAGTACTCGAGAAGGCGTCGACATAGGGCCCTTCGATAGCATTCACGAAGCTGAAACTGGCGCGAGCGACTTTATCGATTTTATTATTCACGCCGAGCCTGCGGTGCTAGAAACGCTAGAACGCTACGCAAGTAAAGCAGCCTAAACTAAAGCGGGAGGCTAAACCTCCCGTTTTATACCCCCCTCGCCCCCAAATGACTATTCATTAGGGCATGGTTTACTGACGATGTGTTTTTTGATCGCATTCGTGTATTGATCTCAATCTATACTAACTTCACTGCGTTCACTTTACACCGATTGCAACACGCAAATATGCCCAACACCCTGCGGTATGGGGCATAACTCAAGACGGCACCTAACGTCATTTCAAAATCACTGAGCTCGCCGAGCCCGCTTCTCCTCCATCATTTCTTGATGGAAAGCCCGTAACTGTTCTCGTTGGTCGGGGGTCAATAGAGCCTGAACCTGCTCGTGCAGATCCGCCCGCAGAAGTATGCGCTCACGAGCTTGGTTCGCAGCCTGATCAGCTAAAGTCGCAACATGTTGCTGATAATTGCCATCTTGACTATCGATAGCCCACAACCCCTGATGAGCTCTGCGACCATTTCCACCTTTTCCTCCATTGCTTTCTCGGCGCTCTTGACGATGCTGTGCATAGAGCTCATTCAAAGACACCCTCTGCTCATCGGTCAAATCCAGTACATTATCCATCAATGCTAAAGGCATCCCACTTCCGCCACCACGACCACCACCATGACCGTCACAACCAGCGCCAAATGGCTTAGCGGCGAAAGCCACTGTAGCACCTAGAAACACAATAAAAATGCTTAAACCTGCTAATTTTTTCATCGATCCATTTCTCCCTTAAAATTGACGGAGGCCTCTTAAGCCTCCCTGTTTACGCTTCACAAAGCCACTATTCATATAATGCTAAGCTAGCCAAGTAATGCAGTGAAAGCATTATGGAGTGACGCCCCGCTAAGTTGGGTTAAGGCCGTGTAAAGTTAAGTAAAGTAGGGCTTTCAAGGCTCAGGCAACGTGACCTACTGCCACCGGCGGCTTAAACTCTAGAGGCTAAACCCCAAGGCTAATATTGAATGCAACATCACATCCCCAAAATACTGTTGGTCGACGACGATAAGGAACTATGCAATTTACTTAGCGCCTACCTCGAAAGGGAAGGCATGGATACCCAGTGTGTATATAACGGCGAAGATGCTCTCAACTATTTAGGCCACGGTCTCAAAAGTGACAACACCTTCAATACCACCGGGATCTGCGATGCACTCGTACTGGATATCATGATGCCTGGAATGTCAGGTTTAGAGCTACTTCAAAAATTACGGCCCGAAAGTGACCTGCCGGTAATTATGCTCACTGGCAGGGGGGACGATATTGATAGAATTGTTGGCCTTGAAATGGGCGCCGACGACTACCTCAGTAAACCGTGTAACCCTAGGGAACTGTTGGCACGTCTACGAGCCGTTTTGCGAAGAGTCCAACGCGACAATGAACCCGTAGAAAATACGTCAAATGACGATGCGAAAAAACGCTTATGCCTGCAAGGCATCACGCTAGACCCCGGTGCCCGACGCACAAACATAAACGGCATACCTTTGAGGTTAACAAGTGCAGAATTCAATACGTTGCATCAACTCATGTTAGCCGCCGGCCAGCCCATATCCAAAAAAGAACTAACGGAAAAAGTGTTACACCGAAAACTGCAAGCCTACGATCGCAGTATCGACGTACATATAAGTCGCGTGCGGCAAAAACTATCTGCACACGGGATTGACGGCATTATTAAATCCTTAAGAGGCCAAGGTTACCAATTGCTAACGGAACCGCTAAAAAATGCCTAAGTCTCAACCCAATACTCCTGCACCGCAAACGCTATTTTTCTTTCGGCGACTGTTTTGGCGAATATTTTTCTCTTTTTGGCTGGCAAGCCTCAGCATCATGCTCGTCACATCCTATTTTATCATTGGAAAGTTTGAATCTGACGAATTCCTTAAACGCCATCACATGCGCGTATTACAGCAGGCCGCGAACATAGTTGCGCAACATGAAGAGGGGTCGCTTCCACAAAAACCACCACATAGACCGTTTTTAAAGCATAGAAATAAACTGCATCAACCACCGGGGAGCATGCCTCAAATGCACCAGCCACTTAAATTCAGCATTTATGATGATCAAGAAAACTTGGTTTTCGGCCCTCCGAACCTCCAACATAAAACTCGCAAACTCAAACACTTACAACTTTTCGGGGCAACAGGCGCAAAATACCAAGTTTTCAGCCCCACCCCAAGAGCCCCTACTTTTTTCCGCGAAGCGCTGCTGAAATTGAACTCCATTCAATTTGTACTCATCTTGATTGCATCCACTCTAGTCAGTGTCGGCCTAAGCTGGACCATTACACGCCCCCTGAAACAGCTTGGCAATTTCAGCCGTCAGTTTTCGATGGGAGACAACACCTCTAGCCTTCCCCCCTCCCTGTTAAAACGCGGGGATGAACTCGGCGACCTCGCCAAAGATATGGCCTATATGACCGCTCAAATGGAGCAAACAGTACAAGCGCAGCAACAATTACTACATGACGTTTCCCACGAGTTACGCGCCCCGCTCGCTAGGCTACAAGCCCGAATAGCCCTTATTGAACAAAGTAGCATCCAGAATAGCACCAGTAACAATGACACCTCTCCCACCAATGACATGGATAAAATTCATGAAGAGTGCCAGCGAATCAATCAGCTTATTCAGCAAATATTGGATTATTCTAGGCTGAACAAAACCCATATAGATTCACAGCCCATTGACCTTAACGACTTACTGGACATTACCATCAACAATATCCAGCTGGAATTCCCTGAGCATACCTTCGACACCCGCAAGTTAACAAGTGCGTTCGTTATCACCGGTTGCAAGCAGTCTCTCGGCAGCGCTTTTGAAAACATTCTGAGAAACGCCTGTAAATATAGCTCCCCAGAACAGGCCATCGAGCTTCAGGTAAGCCTCAACAACAACGCTCTTTGCATTAGCATTCACGACACGGGCCCCGGCGTCGTGGATTCAGACCTGCATAAACTTACCCAGCCCTTTTACCGAGCAGGGAACGCAATGCACACCGATGGTTTCGGTTTAGGGCTTAGCATTGCCAAAAAAGCACTGGAAAAACATGGTGGCGAATTAATTGTTCACAACCACCCAAACGGAGGCTTAGTTGTCGACTGCTACCTACCTGAATCTCGTATAACCACTAGCGCCTCCCCGCCACCGCAATAATCCTCAAGCGACAGTCACTAAAATGGTGTATACCGTTCAGGAGACGTTTTGGCTGACGTAACAGCAATCAATCGTGTACTTTGCCTTGGCTAGCCCACCTTTTTGACGCCTTCAAATACCAAGAAAAACCGATTCTTATCAAAATAGTAGTATTTACACGAGAAAAAACTCCGCACAGCAGCTAGACTTCTTAAAAAGTTACCTATACCGCCCTATCTCCACTTCCCGTCGTTTACTGTGAGGCCCCACATGGAATTCCCAACCAAATTCAAAAACGCCCTGCTATTACTCCTCGTGAGCATGGTGCTAACCGCGTGTAACAATACGCAAGAGTCCGCCGACAATGCCCCGGCCTTGATAACCCCAAATGCCAGTGCCGAAACCAAAGCGCTCTATCGCAATATGGCGGCCTTGAGTCAAACACAGCTCATGTTTGGACATCAAAATACTACCGCCTATGGCGTCACTTGGTACGCAGAAAAAAACCGTTCCGATGTTAAGGATGTCACCGGCTCTTACCCCGCAGTATTCGGTTGGGATATCGGCCATTTGGAGAGCGGTGATGACAAAAGTCTTGACGGAATTCCTTTCGACTTCATAAGCGAACAAATAAGAACAAGCTACCAACGCGGTGCGATCAACACCATAAGCTGGCATATGCGCGACCCCGTTACAGGTGGCACGTCTTGGGATAAAAGCCCCTCAGTCGCAAAACTGATTCCCGGTGGCGAAGCCCACGCCAAAATGAAAGCCAATTTAGACCGTTTCGTCGCCTTTAATGAAACACTTAAAGTTAAAAATGCCAAGGGTAAATGGGAGTATGTACCCATCATATTCCGCCCATGGCACGAACATAACGGCGATTGGTTCTGGTGGGGGAAAGGAGAAAACCTCGCATCCGAAGCCGATTACATCGCCCTTTGGCGTTTTACCGTAGACTATTTGCGCGATGAAAAAGGCTTAGAAAACCTCATCTATGCCTTCTCTCCAGACCGCAGCCGCATGGATCTTAATGCTTTACCTGAATCCTACTACTATGGCTACCCCGGTGATAATTATGTCGACATCATCGGTTTAGATAACTATTGGGACCTCGGTCACCCCTATAATGAAACGCCTCTTGAAGAGCGACGCGGCTATTTTATTGCCAGCCTAGAAGCCATCTCCTCTATTGCCACTGAAAAAAATAAAGTGGCAGCGCTTACCGAAGGTGGGCAAGAAACAGTGCATCAAAATGCTTTTTGGACAGATATGATCCTCGGCAGCGTCATGAATAACACAGTATCAGCCAATATTTCTTACGTGCTCGTTTGGCGAAATGCCAATAAGGCGAGAGAGAATATTGATCACTACTACGCACCCTATAAAGGGCATAGCAGTGAAGCTGACTTTATCGAATTCTACAACAACCCGGCTACACTTTTTGAAAGCAACCTACCCGATATGTATCACTAGATACAAGTATCTCAGGGCTACTAAGCAGCGGAGCAACACATAAACCAGCTCCGCTGACTCTCATATTAAAATCAATAGGGGAGTTGAGCTAAATTCCCTGCAGAAACAGAACCTTGAAAGCCCTGCCCAAACTAGGTGATCAGAGCTTCCTCTGATAAACGCAGAGCGGGAAGAATTCAGTAATTTGAATAAAGGGCTGATGGTTCATTACAATGCGATAGGTGCGCCAAATAGCCTGATCATCAGCTAAGGCTTCACCCTCCCCCCCCTCACCAAGAGCGACTATTTCTCGGTAGGTCTCCAAACCACACTCTCGCAATAATTCACCAATCCCCACACGCCCCTGCTCCAAGTTACTGCGCAAGGTATCGTCTAATAACTCAGTGCAAATTAATGAAACAGCAGTAGCATAACAAGTGCCACTTTGCACGCCTATCAACTGCACCGTTCGCCGTAATACCTCATCGCCAGTGTACTTATGAATAACCGGAGCATCGGTTTCTAGTTGCAAATACTGCTGACCACAATTTTTTACTTTAACCGGCTCCCAAAAATACGACTCCAAGCTCTTTGTGACCGTTCCATCAGTAGTCAGTAACAAGCGTAAAAACGGCGGTAAGTTTTGAATGGGGAAGGTGGTACTTTGGTCGTCTGCCTCCAAATACCCTGTAGACGTAAACAATTTCGTCACGATAATAGCTCCACTGCCCTATTGGGACAGATGTAATGCACGGGCGATGGTTAGCCCCCCAAGCATTAAAAAACCAGCGCCAGCAACCCAAGCTAAAATACGCTCGTTAAGCCAAGTCGACATTAAATTGCCTGCCAGCACTCCAATACCCGTGGCGACAACCAAGGCCAAGGACACACCAAAAAACACCACCAGCGGGCTGGCAGATTTATTCGAGACAAACAGTAGCGTAAGCACCTGCGACTTATCGCCCAGCTCAGCGACAAATGCAGTAAAAAATACGAGGGCAAGGACTTTGGCGTCCATAGAGATCTCCTTCCGGCGACAACGGGCCAGGCATTCTAACATCCAAAGCGCCATTTTGATGGCTGTTTTCCCACCCATGTAGAGGTATAATTCAGCCCTTCTTAGCGTCTGCGCGATTTATCCTAAAGCGCGCGGGCACACCATTCGTAAAAAGGGGAAAACATTGGAACTTCATAACGCCTCATCAGAACAGCTCGCCCAGTGGGAACAGCAACTCTCTGCCGAGTACGACGCCATCAAAGCCCAGCAGCTGAATTTGGACCTCACCCGAGGTAAACCTTCCGCAGAACAGTTGAGCCTATCAAATAGCATGGACGGCATTCTGAACGGCGACTACACCACTCCCGGCGGTGTCGATTGCCGAAACTATGGCGGCCTAGACGGTATTGAGGAAGCTCGCGCTATTGGTGCTAGCATTCTCAATGTCCCGGTTTCTAATCTTATCGCCGGAGGCAACAGCAGCCTTACCCTAATGCACCAAGCAATGACGGTTGCGCATATTTTTGGCTTAAACGGTGCAAACTCCGCATGGAGTAAAGAACCCACTGTTAAGTTTCTGTGCCCGGTACCCGGTTACGACCGGCATTACTCAGTGTGTGAGCACCTAGGTATAAAAATGGTAACCGTCCCAATGACCTCTAATGGTCCAGACATGGACGAAGTTGAACGCTTAGTAGCCGCAGATAGCAGCATTAAAGGTATGTGGTGTGTACCAAAGTATTCAAACCCCACCGGTGTGGTTTACAGCGATGACACGGTTAAGCGCATCGCAGGCCTTGGCAAGATAGCGGCGGCCAATTTCCGTGTTTTCTGGGATAACGCCTATGGTGTACACGACCTATCAGCCCCCCCAGAGCAACTAGCGAATATTTTTGACGCCTGCGCACAAGCCGGCACCGAAGATAGCGTATTACAATTTGCCTCAACTTCAAAAATCACCTTTGCGGGAGCCGGTGTGGCCTTTATGGCAGGCAGTGATGCCAACCTAAAAGGCTTCAAGCAATCACTGGGCTTTATGACAATTGGTCCCGATAAAATCAACCAGCTGCGCCACGCAAAATTTTTTGCCGAAGCGGGCTCACTCAAAGCACATATGCAACAACACGCCGCAATCATTAAGCCGCGCTTTGAGAGTGTACTTAACCATTTAGAATCTGCTTTTGGTGATAATGACCTCGGCCGCTGGGAATCAGCCGACGGTGGTTACTTTATCTCCTTCGACACACGCCCTGGGCTCGCAAAAGAGGTTGTTTCTATGGCCGGAAATGCCGGAGTAAAACTCACCCCAGCTGGAGCAACATTTCCCTATGGTAAGGACCCAGAAGACAGTAACATCCGTATCGCCCCAACGGTGCCAACCGTTGAGCAGGTCAACGAGGCCATGAAAGTCTTTGTGGTGTGCGTGCGTCTTGCCTCCGTGCGTCAAGCGCTCAAGTAATAGGCAAGACTAAAAATCTGTCGCGGGGTAAACGCAAAGCTAAAGATTTAGCTAGCCCCCGATTAAGGTCAGTGCTTTACTCCGGTAAACGCTGACCAAGCTCTCGGCCATGCCATGCCCATCCCTCGAGGTAATAACGGAGTATTACTCTTCAGCCCTTAAATACACCTTATAATTTTCACCATAATCCGCCATATTTTCGGCCAACACTTTGCTGAACTCCCGACTCAAATGCTCCACGGCATCTTCACTATCACTCAAAAACTCACGCCTATTTTCAGCGACACTGGCGAGATTAAACGCACTATATCGTGCTGCGGCATAGACCATTGCAGAACGCACGATGCCGATATCGCCCTCCTCTGTCGCCTTATTTGCTATCTCGATAAACTGATCTACTGCGTCCCAAAACTGCTGTTCTTCTACACTAAGCTCCGGTTTCTGCTTATCACTCATAGCGGCCTCCTTTTGATAATATCTAACCAGCGGAATGCTGGCTAAAAACTTTAGGTCGCGCTATTTTACACACTGTCAGTCGGGAGTGGGGGCTGGATTTTCTCGTTATACATTGCAGAAACAGGGGTAGATGAGAAAGCCTGAGATTTGAACACCCCATAACATTCTGTTGATTTACGTAGAAGCGGCTGTGGCCTGAGAAAGATTTTCTTTTACCCAACACACGAAATCCGGCTCGGCCATTGGACGGGCAAACAAATAGCCCTGAAACATTGTACAACCCATGGCCACCAGCTTATTAAATTGCTCCTCGGTTTCAACTCCTTCAGCAATAACTTTAAGGTTCATATGCCGCCCAATCGCAATCATTGAATTTACCAAAGCCTCGGTCTGAGTATTATGCAAACCATCAACAAAAGCCCTGTCAATTTTAAAGGCATCCAGCGGTAAGTCTTTTAAGTAAGCCAATGACGAGTAGCCCGTACCAAAATCATCCAGCGCAACGGCAATCCCAAATTCTCGCAGCTTCACCAGCTTTTCACGGGTTGCCCCTATATCCCTTAGAATCGCGGTTTCGGTAACCTCAGCAGAAAAGCGTGCCGACGGAATATTACTCTGTCGAATCACCGCCATAGTTTTGGTAATAAAATCCGGGCGAGCAAATTGCCAAGCTGAAATATTAATTGATACATCACCAAAGTCTGTTAACTTGTGCTCGCTCCAACGAACTAAATCCCCAATAATGGTATCAATAATCCAATCGCCTATGAGGTGAATTAATCCCGTTTCTTCCGCAACGGGAATAAAGCTTGCCGGCGATATAAACCCATGTACCGGGTGCTTCCATCGAATCAAAGCCTCTGCACCAATAATTCTACCCTCAACATCCACCTTAGGCTGATAATACATTTGTAATTGCTGCGACTCTAAAGCAATTCTCAAACCCCGCTCAATCTCTAAACGCTCATCCACATCTTTTTGCATTGCAGGGTCGTATATTTCGAAACGATTGCGCCCTTCTTGCTTTGCCTTAAACAACGCGCTATCCCCTCGTTTAAGCACATCCAGTTCGTTGTTGGCATGCTCCGGGATTTTCACAATGCCAACACTGGTTCCCAGAGAAACGATACGCCCTCCCAGCTCCAGTGGGTACGACAGTAATTCAATAATGCCATCTGCACGATTCGTAATATCCTCCTCCAACGTTTCAGGACGCAAGCCGTTTTCAATAACAACAAATTCGTCCCCTCCCAAACGGGCAACAAAGACCTGCTCACTTTCAATACTCGCCAGCCGCTCCCCCGTTTTCCGAAGAACCTCATCGCCAACATCATGGCCTAGCGCCTCATTAATCGTTTTAAAGTGGTCCAAATCTAAAAAATAAGCAGCCGCGCTTAGCCCCTCCAACACCACCTCTCTAATAACACCACCAACATACTCATGGAGCATAGCCCTGTTGGGCAAACGAGTAACATAGTCTTCGTAGGCCATGCGACGAATCCGTTTTTCGGCATCCAAACGCTGCAGCTCTGAACCGACACGGTCAGCAATGATTTCCAGAATGGGGAGAACATCGTCAAGCTTATCCATATAAGTACTGTGCATAACCACAATAAAACCCACTAACTCACCGCCATCCCCACGCAAAGGAATGCCGATATAGGCGTCTATATTGTAAAACTGAACAAAATTATCATTGGCAAAACGCTTTTTTAACCCGGAGGGAATAACACAAAGCGATTGTTTTATCGCTAGCTCGGCATGCCCACCGCTTACCGTCGACGAAAAATTTTCTCGGGATTCACTGCCAACCCAAAAAGACAGTGTTGTATACCGAAAGTCATCCTCGGTAGGAAATATTCGGGCAATATAGACAAAGTTAGCTTCGAACAACAAGCTCAGCTGACGAGCAATATCATCAAAAAAGGCCGTACCTGCTGGCACCCCAGACGCAACCATTCGCAGTGCTTTTTCCATGGTTTTCTGACGGGACACATCCTCACTAATGATGGCGATACCATCGTTACAACCCTCTGCTCCGGAAATAGGGAAGGCCGTAAAGTCAATCCACTTGCTCCGCTCTCCCTCAACAAAATACTTCGCCTCCAGCTCTACCACTCGATGTTGAACTTTATCAGCCGCCAAAGCACTGCGGCAGAGCGCCTCAACACCCATTGCGCTCCAAGGAGGCTTCCGAAACACCAAATCACCATGCTCAACACTGTCTCGCCACATGCGCCGACTGGCGATATTCTTTTGAATTAGCCGCCCCTCCCGATCAAGTAGATAAATGCTATGTGGTGACTGCGCAACAACCTGAGACAACCTCTCTTGGTCAGCTTTAAGCATTCCACTAATCGACCGCTCCATCTCTAGCTGATCGCGCTGCACCCCAAGCTGAAACATGACCGTACGCATATCCAACGCAAGATTGGCAGCCATCAGTAACACCAACGATAAAAACGCGAAACCAACTAAGTTAATTGGTGAAAACTGACCCAGCTCAGCCGCAACACCATACCCCGCCGCAACCAATTGAAATACCACGTAAACCATTAGCAAGAGAAAGCGACGTCGATCAGTACGACGAATGGCAAAGGCCCGCCATAGGCTCCAAAACAGCAATACCTGGCCTGTAATATGCAGCTGAATAACGGCCAAACTCCGCTCACCGGTGAGGACAGCTACGCCTTCCCCCCAAGGTAGGGTTATTTGTTGGTATGTAGCAGCCCCAATAAAGCGCAGAGAACTATTAGCGTTCCAATCTAGCAGCAGCAGCGCAGCCGAGTTGACGATGGCCAACACAAACCAACGAATTGTGCGGGGGTCATGGGTATAAGTTCCAACAAAGCCCAAATGAGCAGGAATGCACAGCAATAGGAAAAAACTCTGCCCGTGAAGTGCGCGCTCACCAACCTCTAACGATAGAGCAGAATGGTACAGCGATGACGAAAACTCATAACCGCAAGCGGTAAAACAAAGGAAAGAAAACCACCCCAACAATCGCTTCGAGTAGCCGGATTGGGCCAAAAATAACGCCTGAAGCCCCAAGAAAAAGGTAACGCCAGTGGCAATATAATAGAGAGGAACGACAAGCTGCATTGAAAAAGGCTACTGACTCCGAAAGAATGGACAGAATGAGACATCTTTGCAGGCTACCCCTGCGAGAGTTTACTCAGAGCGGCCAACGACAGTGCAGTGCCGCAGGTCACCTTTAAGTGTAGCAGCTCAAATTTAATAGCTACGCCAATCTACCTGCACGCACGACATAGCTAACAACGGAAAATTTTAGAACCAAGAAGGCAAGGAGAAAGGAACTAGCTGAGCTGAGCTTAGCTCAGAAAACGCAGTAACAAACGGGCCACCAAATCGGGCTTATCAGCATGTAACCAGTGGCCAGTATCCGCCACCACTTTCACTTGAGCACTAGGGAATAGTGAAAGAATTTGGCCTCGATGCTGGGCTTCGATATAGTTGGAGTTTGCGCCTTTCAAGAACAGAGTCTTACCCCGAAAACAGCCATCAGCACGATTACCACTGACCAGCTTCGGATAGCTGTTGTGTAAGGTGGCCAAATTCATTCTCCAACCGTAACCCTGCGGCTGCTTGGCAAGGTTTTTGAGTAAAAAGCTACGCACAGCAGGCTCTGCAACATGCTTTGCTAGAGCACCGTCGGCTTCAGCCCGGTTACTCAACTGCTCCAGTTTAAGCGCCAACAAGCCGTCAAAAACTGTATTGTGGTGTGGCTCGTAGTGAACTGGTGCAATATCCAGCACCGCCAGCTTATCGACAAGCCTAGGGTAGCTGAGCGCCAACTCCATGACTACCTTGCCCCCTAACGAATGCCCAATAAAGCTAGCATGGGAAAAAGCCTGCTTCTGCTGCCAGTGATACACCGCATCCGCTAACAGAGCCAGACTGGTCGTATCGGTATGCGGTGAGCGGCCATGATTCGGAAGATCCAGAGAATAAACACAATAATGCTCCCCAAGCTTTCGAGCGATGCCCGCGAGATTCTCCAAGGACCCAAATAGCCCGTGAATCAACACCACCGGCGGCCCGGAGCCGACTTGCTTTACGTTAAGCTGCATTAATCTTTATTGATGGGGCCAGGGGCCGGAGATGAGAAAGGAAACTGGGCTATTTTATCACTAGCCTTTACATCGATAACTTTACCCGCTCCCTCTTTCTCAACTTCGTCGATACGGACGATACTGTGCATGGGAATGTAGGAACGTTTCACGCCACTAAACTCATTTTTCAACTTTTCTTCTGCAGGATCCACCACCAACTGAGTACGCTCGCCAAACACAAACTCCTCAATCTCGACAAAACCATACATTTCGCTTTGGTATATCGCACGCGCATAGAGTTCATACACTTGATTGCGATTGTAAAACACCACTTTATAGACGGGGTCAGATGCCATGTAAGTTAATACCTCAGGTGCTGCAGGTGAATTTTCGCAACACGCCATACCCTGTGTTGGCAGCCACCAGCAAATGCAAAGAATAGCACTATATGGGCCCATCAGTGCTAATTTCAAGGTGGTGAAGCGCCAGCCCTACGGCTATAATGCGCGCTCGATTTTTGAACAGCTTTAAAACCTTTGAGAAGTTTATGTCCGACACCAGCGCCCCAACAAAAAAACTGTTTATCCAAACCCACGGCTGCCAGATGAATGAATACGACTCTGCACGCATGCGGGATCTACTGGGGGCCTCCCACCAAATGGTGCCTACCGACAATCCAGAAGAAGCCGACGTGCTACTGGTTAACACCTGCTCGATTCGCGAAAAGGCCCAAGACAAGCTCTTTCATCAGTTGGGGCGCTGGAAGCACCTTAAAGACAAAAAACCCGATCTCGTCATTGGGGTTGGAGGCTGTGTTGCCAGCCAAGAAGGCGAGGCCATCGCCAAACGCGCACCGTTTGTTGACTTAATTTTTGGACCTCAAACCCTCCACCGCTTACCTGAAATGATGGAGACCCCCAAAGCCAATGGCGCTGTCATTGTCGATATAAGCTTTCCGGAGATCGAAAAATTCGACAATTTACCCGCTCCCGAAGCCGACGGCGCAACCGCCTTTGTTTCCATTATGGAAGGGTGCTCGAAGTACTGTACTTTTTGCGTTGTCCCCTATACCCGTGGCGAAGAAGTCAGTCGCCCAGCACGAGATGTGCTGCATGAAGTCACCCACCTTGCCGGCCAAGGTGTACGAGAAGTAAACCTGTTGGGCCAGAATGTAAACGCCTATCGCGGAGACGGCCCAGATGGCCTAGTTGATCTAGCCGAGCTTATCACTCAAATTGCCGATATCCGTGGCATTGATCGTATTCGCTTTACCACCTCTCATCCCGTTGAGTTTAGCGATAGCCTTATACAAGTGTACGGAGACGTTCCCGAGCTCGTTAGCCACCTGCACCTCCCCGTTCAAAGCGGCTCAGACCGAGTGCTAATGGCCATGAAAAGGGGACACACAGTATTAGAATACAAAAGTAAAATGCGCCGGTTGCGTGAAATTAGACCCGATATCTGTTTTTCCTCCGACTTTATTGTGGGCTTTCCCGGAGAAACAGCCGCTGATTTTGAAGCCACGATGAACCTTATCCAAGATATCGGCTTCGACATGTCTTTCAGCTTTATCTACAGCCCAAGGCCGGGAACACCGGCTGCGGACATGAAAGATGATACGCCGGAAGCCCTAAAGAAAGAACGCCTATCCTTGTTACAACAACGTATCAATCAACAGTCTCAGGCCATTAGCCGGCAAATGGTCGGCAATACTGAACGCGTATTGGTGACCGGTTACAGTAAGAAAGACCCAGGGCAGCTGTGTGGCCGCACAGAAAATAATCGCGTTGTGAACTTTCGCTGCGACCAAGCCGAACTCATTGGCAAATTTGCCGATATTTTAATTGAAGAAGCCTTACCTAACTCATTACGTGGCGTGTTACTCGGTTCCGAGCTGGACGATTAACCCCCAGACGGTTATCGTAGCCACTGTATTCCGTATTATATGAGAGAGAATCAGACAAGCACATTGAATAGCTCACCTACAACGCCAGGAACTTCGAAAGAGTTACCTCAAACGTCTTTGACCCTAGAACCCAATGACTCCCGTCGCTTAGCCAACCTTAGCGGGCAATTCGGCGGCCACTTCAAGCAAATTGAAAAACGCCTTGATGTGCAAATACTCAACCGCGGCAACGCCTTCACACTCTATGGCAAGCAAGCCTCAGCGGCAGCCCACGTGCTCAACCAATTATATAGCCAAACCGTTGACGGCAGAGAACTAACCCCTGACGAAGTACATTTAGCCATACAAGAATATAAAATGGAATCGGTTGCTGTTTCTGACGCCAGAACAGCGGTTGAGGCTGCCAGCATTATTCGCACCAAAAAATGCACCGTTAAACCCCGCGGTGGCAACCAACAGAGCTATGTTGGAGCTGTGCGCATCAACGACATTAATTTTGGCGTGGGCCCTGCGGGAACAGGCAAAACATACCTCGCCGTGGCCTGCGCAGTAGAAGCCCTACTCCAAGATGAAGTGGAGCGTATTTTATTAGTCCGCCCCGCAGTAGAAGCGGGAGAAAAACTGGGGTTTTTACCAGGTGATTTGGCTCAAAAAGTCGACCCCTACCTTCGCCCCCTCTACGACGCGTTATACGAAATGCTAGGCTTCGAAACTGTCGCCAAATTTATTGAACGCAATGTTATTGAAGTAGCGCCTTTAGCTTACATGCGCGGGCGCACACTCAACAATTCCTTTGTCATTCTCGATGAAAGTCAAAACACGACTCGCGAACAGATGAAAATGTTTCTCACTCGAATCGGCTTCGGCACAACCGCAGTGATTACCGGTGACCCCTCCCAAATCGACCTACCTCGCGGAATGGCATCGGGCCTCAAGCACGCCATTGGTGTGCTAGACGGTGTTGACGGTATCAGTTTTACCCACTTCAAGGCAAAGGATGTTGTACGGCACCCAATTGTCCAGCGCATTGTGGAGGCCTACGACAGGTCAGAGACACAATCCGAAGCCGACTAATCACGAAGCGACAAGCACTGTGACGCCTATGCAGCTCAATCTAGACATGGAAAACGCCTCATCAGAGGCAGACATAAGCCTGCCCAGCACTGACGAAGTGCACCGGTGGCTTAAGCTGTGTTTACAACACCCCGAATTCAGCTGGAAAACCCCCTGCCTTAGCATACGCATTGTGGACGAGGATGAAAGCCGAGAACTCAATAAACACTACCGTCACAAAGATAAAGCCACAAATGTACTATCCTTTCCCTGTGAATTAGCCCCTGAAGTGGAATTAGAATTGCTTGGAGACATAGTGATTTGCGCGCAGGTTGTCGCTCGCGAAGCTGAGGAGCAAGGCAAAAGCTTGCACGCTCACTGGGCACACATGGTCATTCACGGCTGCCTGCACTTAGCCGGCTACGACCATATTGAAGAGGAAGAAGCCAACATTATGGAAGCGTTAGAAACACGCCTCCTCACTGAGCTTGGCTTTTCCACCCCGTATGAACGATAAAATTTTCACGCTGTAATGCATACAGCCACTTGTGTTTGGAGACAATAAAACTCATGTCGGAAGACCCGTCGAGTAGTCACTCGTCCAGTGATGGAACCCCACGCGGCCGCTCTTGGCTAGAACGCCTATTCCAAGGCTTTACCAACGAGCCAAGATCTCGAGCAGAACTGCTCGACATCATTAAAGGCGCCGCCCACAACAAGGTCGTTGATCAAGAAGCTCTCAATATTATTGAAGGCGCCCTTGATGTTGATAAGCTACAAGTGCGGGAAATTATGATTCCTCGCTCGCAAATGGTCGTGATTAAAGAAGAAG
>Ga0065722_100245_pt1 | contig 20251 bp, 19 predicted proteins | sample BansetMetagenome_FD_59109 | JGI IMG/M metagenome (GOLD analysis project Ga0065722, IMG submission 59109) | Bankia setacea gill microbial communities from Puget Sound, Washington, USA - Caecum Enriched | ecosystem: Host-associated > Mollusca > Digestive system > Ceca | place: United States... | reverse complement strand
AGGCATTTGAGCGTTTTACGCGCTCGGGGCCGCTCGCTTTTTTACCCTTACCCAGTCTTTATAAAAACTCNGCCAGCAGTCGATGCGCATTAGTTTGGACGCAGCCAGAAGCTGAATTAGTCAGTGTGCTCGATCTATCCGACCAAGACTTTATCAAAAAATTACAAGAACAGTTTGGCTATAGGCTCGGCAATATCCAGCGCGTTGGCGAACGTCAAAGTTACCCGCTGCAAATGATTTTTGCCAAGGAGCAAGTTCGATCGGGGATTGCCTTAATGGGTAACGCGGCGCACTTTTTACATCCGGTCGCGGGGCAGGGGTTTAACCTAGCCTTGCGCGATTGTGCTCAGTTGGTTGCCTGTTTACGCGACGCTCAAATAGCTGGTGCGTCTGCCGCAGAGTTGGGGTCGCTCGACGTACTTAATCGATACCTCGCTTTGCAGACAAAAGATCAGGATGCGACGGCGATTCTGAGTCACAATTTTATTCGGTTATTTGGCAGTGCTAATCCGGTATTGCAGTTAGGCCGCAATATGGGTTTGATTGCCATGACGTTATGCTCGCCATTACAGGCAACATTTTTTAGCCAAATGATGGGNCGTGGTAATGCCCGCGCAAATTTAGCGCGCACAGCGACAAGTGACGAGGTGGCGGTGTGACTGGCGAGTATAACTTTGGCAGTAGCCACAGCACTAGCAGCGAACAGTTTGATCTTGTTATTGTCGGTGGTGGGATGGTGGGCTTAGCGTTGGCGGTTGATATCGCCAGCCGCGATGACTGCGCCCAGCTCAAAATTGCCTTAGTAGAAGCCACCGATCTCAATCCGCCTACAGCGGACGAAGACAATCTTTTTGATCCGCGCGTGGTTGCGCTTTCCGATCAGTCTCGGCAGTTGTTGGTTGCACTTGGNGTTTGGTCGGATATAGCTCAGCAGCGCGCCTGTCCCTATGTGGCTATGCACGTGTGGGACGCAGAGGGCACTGGCAGTATCGATTTTCATTGCGATGACCTGCACGCCGATAGTTTAGGCACCATAGTTGAAAACTCGGTAATTGTTACCGCGTTACTGCGTCGTGTCGCCAGCTTCGCAAATATCATCTTGATGACCGGTGCGCGCGTTACCGACATTACATTAATGGACGAGCAGCCCAATATTTCTGACCACGAAGGTCAGAGCTGGAATTTATTGAGTCTCGATTTAAGTGGGACTGCAATGTCCATTAAGGGAAAGTTGATAGTCGCTGCCGACGGCGCACGTTCTCAATTGCGAGACTTAGCTGCGTTGCCAGTGCGGGAATGGGACTACGGTCACACGGCGATTGTTACCACGGTAAAAACGCAACAGCCTCATCAACTTAGCTGTTGGCAGCGGTTCACCCAAGATGGCCCGATCGCCCTATTACCATTAGCAAATACGCACGCTCATGGCTCGCTCGACGGGTCGAACGGTCATTACTGCTCGCTGGTTTGGTCTGCCGCAACGCCGTTAAGTGAAGTGTTAATGGCGCAGGACGATGCTGAATTTTGCGCGGCACTTGGCAGCGCATTTGAGCATCGATTAGGTAGAATTGTCGAAGTCGCCGCGCGCCACGCAATTCCCCTGCGCCAACGCCATGCGGTAGATTATGTTTGTCCTGGTCTGGCCTTNGTTGGCGATGCGGCTCACACAATCCATCCGCTTGCTGGGCAGGGAGTAAATCTCGGTTTTTACGACGTNGCCGCGCTTGCCGATGAAATTGGNCGGGCCTGTAAACGCCATCTACCCTTGTCCGACTATTCTATTTTGCGTCGTTACCAGCGCGCACGTAAAAGCCACAATCTTTCTGCAATGTTAATCATGGAAGGATTTAAACGTTTGTTTGGCGCCGACGACCCAGCGATACGCTGGTTGCGCAATAGCGGAATGTCATTTATGAATAAGCAGACATTTCTGAAAAAGCAGCTAAGTAAAATCGCGAGTGGCCAAGCCGCGCTATAGATTTAGCGCATCAAATTTAGAAAAAATATTAAAGGACATGAGGCGACACCATTGCCCAATGAACTCACCAGTGAAGAGCCTTTCCAAGCACTTTCGGGAAGCGCCTCTGTAACCGCTCACGCCGTACACAAAGATTGGTTGTTGTGTCATTCCTGCGGTGAGCTACAAAAAGTTGTCGCCTTGTCTCCAGAACATGAGATGGTCTGCTACAACTGCGACGAAGTTTTGCACTCTGGGGCAGTTGGTCGGGTGCGATCGGCGGCGGCGCTGGCGGTAACGGCGCTAATATTATTTGTAGCGAGCAATTGGTTTCCCTTTATTACGCTTTATATTGGTGACCAAAGTCAGTCGACAACTATCCTCGATGGTTTCTGGGCGCTTATGGATCGCAATCAATGGGTATTGGCGAGCCTCGTTATTACCACGATTTTCCTTTTTCCTCTCGCCGAAATTTTTGCGTTCCTGTATCTGCTTATNCCCTACACCTACCAAAAACATCTGCCCGGCCAGGCGCCGGTCTTACGCTGGCTAGTACGCGCGCAATCGTGGAGTATGCTCGAAGTGTTTATGCTGAGTTTGGTGGTTACTGCGGTGAAACTTGCTGATATGGCNGTCATTAAGCTTGAGATTGGTGCCCTACACATTTTTTCGCGTTAGTCGGCGTACTCATTTTGACTTTTATGAAGCTTAATCGACGCAGGTTATGGAGTTGGTTAAATACCAACAACTATTTCGCTAAAGATCAAAACGAAATAGTTTACGACTGTCGAATTTGCCAGGCTATGGTGGGTGAATCGCTGGTCGATGAACGCCACGCTTGCCCGCGCTGTAACTCAGCGGTGTATAAGCGAATTCCTAACAGTATTCAAAAAACATGGGCGTTAGTTATTGCCGCTGGGCTACTTTATATTCCCGCCAACATTTTGCCGATCATGACCTATTCATCACTCGGTGATGTGGATACCGACACCATATTCTCGGGCGTAGTTGAATTACTTGCTCAGGGCCTTTGGGGAATTGCAGGTATTATTTTTGTCGCCAGTATTTTGGTGCCTATGGCGAAGTTAATTATTTTGATTTACCTACTTCTATCGGTGCAAGCTGGCGTTAAATCGGGCGCGAAGCATCGAGCATTTTTACTGCGCCTTACCGAATTGGTTGGCCGCTGGTCGATGCTCGATGTGTATGTGGTTACGATTTTGGTTGCCCTAGTGCAGTTTGGTTTCGTATATACCGTAGAACCTGAGCCAGCGATTATCGCCTTTGCCACTGTGGTAGTGTTAACTATGATTGCAGCAGAAACCTTTGATCCGCGTTTAATTTGGGATGCAGTAAATGAAAAAGAGTTTGAATAAAGCGGTTGTGCAACAAGTCAAAACCGTATCGCCGGTTTGGATTGTGCCCGCGATAGCATTAATTATTGCGCTCTGGCTTGCGGTGCGCGCGCATATGGAAAAGGGCGTAGAGGTTGAAATCCTATTTGATCGAGCCTCCGATATTATTGCCAATCAAACCCTAGTTAAATTAAACGAGGTAAAGATCGGGATAGTCAAGCAGGTAAAACTAAGTGGCGATCTCAGTCACGTAAAGGTAACCGCAGAACTGGATCGNGATGTTGCCAATCATATTAGCGAGAACTCGCGCTTTTGGGTGGTAACGCCGCGTATAAGTGCCGCAGGCGTTTCTAATCTCGGCACCTTAATTTCGGGTGTCTATATTGTGATGGATCCCGGTCAGCCGGGGAACTATCAAACAGAATTTACCGGCTTAACCGAGCAGCCCATTTTTGAATCGGATGAGCCCGGCGCGCAATATATTTTGCAGGCAGAAGAACTTGGTTCGCTTGATATTGGCTCGCCGATCTATTTTCGCCAAATTCGTGTCGGCGAAGTGACAGGCTACCGGCTGTCCGACGCAATGGACAGCGTTGAAGTTAACGTATTTGTACGTTCGCCTTACAATGAAATGATTCAAACGCGCAGTCGTTTTTGGAATGTGAGTGGGTTTGGGGTGACGTTTGGTGCCGACGGTATGAAAGCGCGAATGGAGTCGCTTGCATCATTTATTAATGGTGGTATAGCGTTCGATAACGCCGCCGGCTTTGAAAATGTAGAAGTTGCACGCGGTGGCCATAAGTTCTACCTCTATCCCGATCGCCAATCGGTATTGGAGGGGCGGTTTAATATTCGTTACTACTATCGATTAAAGTTTTCCGGTAGCGTGCGCGGCTTAACGGTTGGAGCGCCGGTAGAATTTCAGGGAATAAAAATAGGCGAGGTTGTTGATGTGATACTCGACAACGTCGAAAACCGCAGCGGTAATCTACATGTTTATATCTCTATGGAGCCGCAGCGCTTAGAGCCCGACGACTCACCAACACGTGAAGAGGTTGATGCCCGATTGCAANCCATGGTTGACGAAGGTTTACGCGCGCAAATGAAAACCGGAAGCTTGCTGACTGGTTCAAAATTTATCGACCTATTTTTTGCTAAAGACGCCGAAGAAGCGAGTTTATTGGTCGCTGAAAATTATTCAGAGATTCCCACGGTAAATGACACTATGGATGATCTCGGTCGTACCGCTACGGATATGCTCGCCAATATTAGCAAAATCCCCTTCGATAAAATNGGTATCGAACTGGCCGGCACGCTCGAAAATCTAAATAAACTATTGGCAACGCTTGAAAAACAAAATACCGCCGAAAAAATTGATGGCGCTATTGGCAACTTAGAAAAAACTCTAGCATCTGCCAATACCGCGCTGGAGCAAATGGCTGGCGCTATGGGAAGCATTGATCAAGCTCTCGCGCCTGATTCGGCAATGCGCTATGAGATAACCGAAATGGCTAAGTCCGTAAACGAAGCCGCTAGTTCGCTTGAGCTTTTCTTGGACGAGCTAAATCGAAACCCCAATGCCTTACTCTACGGGTCTGAAAAAGATGATTAAAACATTATTATTTACGTGCCTGCTAACCATAACATTAACGGGTTGTGTTTCTTCCGGCGGTAAAGTTACCTATTATTCACTATTCGCAGAGCCAATAACGGGTATTGCAAACGATTCAGCAGCTGTTAGCCCTACGCTATCTATCGGCGTAGCACCCGTTGTATTGCCCGAGTATTTAGACAACGCCGCGATTGTTAGCTTTACGCAGGGTCAGCAACTGCGCATTTCTGGCTCACGCGCTTGGGCGGGTAGTTTAGATGCCGCTGTACTGCGCGTTGTAACGGGAAATTTGTCCGCGGCATTGCAGCTGGAACAGGTTTGGGCTTTTCCGTGGGATACGCGCTCGCGCCCGGATTATCAGCTGCAGATTAATCTCGAAGAATTTGCCGGTGTGCTCGGTGGTGATGTACGACTGCAAGCGCGCTGGAAGCTGCTCTCGCAAAAAGGCGATACTGTTGTCATGTCCGGTTTGGAAAAGGTTACACAGACCAGCGAAAACGATAGCTATGACGCCTATGTTAAAAATTTAAATAATCTCCTTACAGAAGTTACTCTTCAAATAGCCAAAAAAATAATAATAACAATATAGATTAATTGCCCTCCACAAGGATCTTTAAAAAATGGAATCTAGAGTTCTAAGAAAAAAATTTACGACGATATGCGCTAATTTATTTCGTACAATCGGTTTGCTTTGTTACTTTATGGTTACATTCAGTAGCGCCAACGCTATAGCNGTATGGGATGAGGTTGTCGAATTTAATCGAAAAACCGAAAGTGAATTCGATTTAACATTAAAAGTAAAAGAGAAAGTTGAATTTAAGCGTGACGACAAATCATTTTCTTTTAGTGCCGTTTTAAGTCAGCCCACCTCGGAGCTCGATGTACCGGCTTTCTTTGTGTACTTGTATCCAAAAAAAGTCGGTCAGCCTTTAGCTACGCTAACCTTTCACGATCTGGAGTGTACCGGCGAATTTAGTCCTAAGGTTTGGTACGCCCATAAAGACGGTTACGGTAAAAGCGAATATGGGTTTTCAGGGATTCCATGGCCGGAGACCATCGATGTAGTGATTAATGTTTCACGTAAGCGGGAAGACGGCGGTTATAACCATAGTCTGGAATTTAATGGCCAACGTTTTTCGTTTTCTACCGAACGTAAAGTAGACTATGCCATGTTACAGGTCTTGGGGACGGCGACAATAACGAATGCGGGGTTTAAATAATGAATAGGGTTTTAAAGCTGACGGTAGCCGCAACTGTAATATTATTTGTGTCGCTTACAGCGACGGCAAAAACGTTTGAGCAGGGCATGGCTTATTATCACGCCAAGCAATACGAAGAAGCCTATCAAGTGTTTGAAGAAATGGCNCTGTATGGCAATGCCAAGGCTCAGTTTAATATAGGTGTTATGCACGCACGTGGCGAGTTCAAGCAAAAGGACATGATCGCTGCATGGGCGTGGATGAAATTAGCGGTAGATTCTGGCGGCGATGTCGGTCAGGAAAAAATACTCGAAAAAGTCGCAAAAAAATTATCTGTTAGCGAGATGAGCCAGGCACATGTATTGTTTGAAGAGCTTGCTGCCGTGTACGGTAAAGATGGTAACTTCGCTAAAACCCTACCGGTGTTCGGAGTGTCTACTCAAACCTCTTTTTCTGAAGCCCGACGGCTAAAAATGATGGCGCCTAAGTATCCTAAGGATATGGCAACTCTTGGTAGAGGTGGTGTTGTTGATACGCAGTTCGCGATTGAAAAAGATGGCACTATCCGAAATATAACGGTATTTGCAACTGCAAATAAAAGCTTTATCTCAGCTTCATTAGAAGCCCTGAGGAAAAGTCGCTACGAACCGGCTACAGCGGATGGCAGTGCAGTTGTACAGTTAGGGATGAAGAACCGCTATATATTTGAAATGTATGGTAGCGAAGTCGACGATAAGGCCCTTAAAGAGTTTGTTGAGCCACTAAAACAACAGGCGGAAATTGGCGGTAGTGAGGAAAAATACGCGTATGCTTATACGTTAAGCATGCTCGAAACTATGTTTGGCGGTAGAGACGATCAGCCTGCTGAAAAGTTAGATCGTTCGACGGATTGGCTCGTGGAGTCGGTTCGTTACGGTTCCCCTTTAGCAAAATACGAAATGGGTCGCCGCATGAGTTATGGTTCGCAATGTAAGGAAGACCCTGCGAACGGTTACCTTTGGGTAGAGAGAGCGGCTGCGGACAATATTCTAGACGCGAAATATATGTTGGGTATGGCCAAGCTGCAGGGCATTCACTACAGCCAAAATATCGCTGGAGGGTATGGCGGTCATCAAAGACGCTGCCGACAACGGCTTTAATCATGCCCAGGTTCGCTACGCATGGTTACTGGCGACGGCTAGCTCGACAAACAAAGCTGATGCCGCTATTGCGCAGACCTACTTAGATAATTTAGAGGAAGATTACGCCGACGAATTGTCGCGCCTAGAAGCGCAGCTGGCGGTGTATCTTGCCGCGGGAAATAAAAAGAAGGCGGCCAAGGAGCTTAAGCGATTTCAAAAGTATACTAAAAAGTACGATATTCCAGTTGCGCGTTTAACGGCAATGGAAGCGTCGTTTAACGCGGGTACCGCCTACTCGGAAGCGATATAGGCAAGGCCAAGCCTTGGGTAAAACTAGTCGTGTTGATTCGGTTTGAATAGCGAACGAAACCAATTAATAAAACTATTGCCAGTGCCGAAGGCCCGCTCTAGTTCCTGTTGGCTTTGCCAATAATCAGCTGGCCGATCAAACAAAAATTCGCGTTTTAGCATGCGTTTATTTGGCGAGAGATGTTTTACCACTTTAGCGGGGTTGCCTGCGGCAATGACGTTTGCAGGTAAGCTAGCTGTTACCACGGCGCCAGCTCCGACGATGGTGTTGTCGCCAATACTGACACCTTTACCAATAATAGCGCGGTGACCAACCCACACATTGTTGCCAAGTGTTACCGGCGCGGAGCAGCGAAAAGGTCGGACNCGGTTGTAAGTGCCGTGCCAGTCACTATCGGAAATCGTGACCTCGGCGGCGAGCATACAATTGTCGCCTAGGGTTAAAGCTTCGGCTGAAGCCAGATTTACNCCGGGGGAAATNAAACAGTAGTTGCCGATAGTAATACGGCCATGNTGTTGTTTGCTCTTCCACGCGGTAATGCTTACCGGTTTCGCCGCGTCGCAAATAATATGCAGAAANTTACCAGCGTGAATATTGTTGCCGAGCAGGCGCAAATATTTAGGTTTTAAAATGGCGCANGCCTCGCCGAGGCTGTCGAATTGCGGGCGAATAAAACGTTGGATATACCAGCGATTATAAGCACCGGTAAGCGCGCGAATACTGTTGGGGCGCAGATCTTTTCGCATGATAATTAAATATTCTCAATTCAGCCCTGTGCTGATTTTTTAGGTTCTAATTGATTAAAAGGGTGTCACGTGTCGAATGCCGTCATAGAGTTTTTTCAGCAACATACGATCAAGGGATTTCTAGCCGAAGATGAAGGTCAAGCCTTGTATCAAATTGCTATGGCCGCTGCGCCAATTGGTCCCTGTTTGGAAGTGGGTAGTTACTGTGGTAAGTCGACAGTCTATTTAGGTATGGCCTGTAAAGCTATGAATAACACACTCTACGCCGTTGATCACCATCGAGGCTCGGAAGAGCATCAGATAGGTGAAGAGTATCACGACGCCGATCTAAAAAATCACACCAATAGNGGNATCGATTCATTCCCGCTATTTCGAAAAACCCTGCAACTCNCCGAGCTAGAAGAAACCGTTGTGCCCTTGGTGTGCAGTTCCGCCGTGGCGGTAAAAGACTGGGCAACGCCATTGGGTTTAGTTTTTATTGACGGCGGTCATAGCCCCGAAATGTCGCGCCAAGATTGTCTTAGCTGGAGCGAAAAAATTGCCGTAGGTGGTTGCTTGGCAATNCACGATATTTTTGAAAAGCCAAGTGATGGTGGCCAAGGCCCTTATTGGGCGATGGAAGCGGTACTGGCCGAGGGCGATTTTGTATTGCGTGGCCGGGTAAATTCGTTGGCGATGATTCAGCGTATAAAAGCACGGGTCGTATAGATTATTTCTGGTAACGCTATAGTGTCTTTGTAGTAGAGATATAGTATCTAAGTCATCTGTAATCTTTGTATGGTCGGTGCGAGGTTACTCTAAAAACCGACTTCGGCGGGTTAAAATATCTGCCGCAGGTGTTAGTTTAAATAACGCGTCGGCGGCGAGTAACATTGCGCCGGCGGTCCAGCTGGTTTTTTCCTGTGGCCAGATAACCTTGTCGCGAAAGCTGTAACCCGTCCAATAGCCGCCGTCTGTATCCTGCCACTGGGCAAGCCATTTAAAAATATCGAGCGCCTGTGGGCGTCGGCCTGCAGCGATACAAGCTAAAATTAATTCGCAGCTTTCGGCAACCGTTACCCAGGGTTCATCGCTTACACAGCGGCAACCTAAATCTTCTTCGACAAAAAAAGCCCAGCGCTTGTCTAAGCGTAATTGTGCTTCTTCCGATGAATAAATTCCCGCGAGGATGGGGTAGAACCAGTCCATGGAGAAGCGCGATTTACTTTCCCAGGTTCGATCAAAGCGCCAGGGTTTATTGCGCAGTGCGTCACTTAAGGCTTGGTAGCCGGTTAGCCAGTGAGGTTTGTGTAGTCCTAGCGTGGTAGCAATGGCTAATGCGGATTCGATACTGCGTAAAATAGACGCGCAAGCGGTAACCAGTGCGTCTTTTCCAAGCGTTTCACTAGTGTCGAGGGCCCATTGAATGTCGCCTTCACTGGTTTGTAGGTTAAGCACATAGTCGATAGCTTTTTCGACCATAGGAAAAAACTCCAGCAGCGCGGCTTGATCCTGAGTCACTTGGTAGTAATGCCAGACGCCGGTTGCTGGGTAGGCAACAAAGTTTGTTTCGATTCGAGTGGAATCTTCGCTGAGATAGCTGGCCTGCCAGCTTCCGTCTGAATTTTGATTTTTTACCAACCAATTTAGGCCCGCTTTTGCCGCAGTATAATGCCCAGCAATAGAAAGCCCCATGACGGCTTCGATGTGATCCCATGGGTCGAGCTTGCCTTCACTGAACCAGCGGATGGCACCGTCGGGTTGTTGGCAACTTAAAATAAACTGTGCGGTTTTTTCTAGGTCGAACCAAGCGGGGAGTTTTGCTTTTAAGCTGTTATGCATTGAGACTCATCCGAAATGTTGTGCCGGTTTTAGTTTTGCTAAAAGTCACGCCGGCATAGATCGTTAATGTTTTCTATTCCGACGTCTTTTTGTCAAAGTAGTAGACCACACTCTTTCCCATAATCGGGTTTAGGCAAAAATCGAGACAGCGAGTTAGCCACGGTTTTTCAAATAGGTACCCAAACTAAAAAGCGGTGGTAAATACGCACTGGCCAATAGTCTTCTCCCTTTTGCCAAAATAGGCAGCGCAACCACCAATAGGGCACATGTAGTGCGTGGCTGCCGTGGCCGTGAGTAAAGCGATAGCCACTGGTTGAAATTTCACGGCGCAATGCAGCACCTTTAAAAATTCGAATGTGGCCGCCCTCCACCTGATGATAGGCTGCGGACAATGCCCAGCAGATACGTTCTGGCCATGCGCGTGGTACGCTCACACAGAGGCGCCCGCCAGGTTTTAATACGCGCTGTATTTCTGCGAGCATTTGTGGGTAGTTGGGAATGTGTTCCAACACTTCCGAGCAAACGACGTGGCTAAAACTGGCATCGTCAAAGGGTAGGCGTGTGCCGTCGGCTTGACTGAAGTTAACGTCACAGGCAGCGGTTTTTGCTGCTGTGGCGAATGAATTATGTATGTCGTCTAGCCGCTGTCGCGCCGTGATGAGATCGCTACGATTTAAATCCACTGCGTAAATTTGGTAGTCCAGTGGCCGCTCGGCGATCGCTTCGAGGTAGGCGAGTCCGAGTGCATGACGGCCTTCGCCGCAGCCTAAGTCGAGCAAACGCGAACCGGCTTCTAGCTTTAATAATGGCGGTTGCAGGGTGAGCACGGCTTAGTTCTTTAACAGTGAGTGGTAGTAAGCGCTGAGCTGTTCTGCGACGCGCTGCCAGCAAAACGTTGCCAGAATATGCTGTCTCGCGGCAACACCTAAGGCACGGGTACCGTCTGGGTCGCGCAGCAGTACAGCAATCGCATTTGCAAGCGCCTGCTCATCGCCGGCGGCAACCAAAATACCGGCGTCGCCGACAACTTCTGGTAGGGCGCCGCCGTCGCTGCTAACAACGGGAACTTCACAAGCCATGGCTTCGCCTGCAGGTAAGCCAAATCCTTCATAGAGTGATGGGCANACGGCAATACAGGCGTGTGAATATTCTTCCACTAGTTGTGGGTGGCTAATGCCGGAGCGAAATTCAATGGCGTCGTTCAAACCAAGTTTTTTTATAAGCTGCTCATTAACTCCACCTGGTTTAAGTTTGCCGACTATNACGAGATGAACAGCGGGAAATTCTTGCCGCAGTTGAGCCAATGCTTTTAATAAATAGGCCAAGCCTTTAATGGGTTGGTCGGATGAGGTTGTGGTAATTAAGCGAAACGGAACCCGTGTAGCGGTCGAGATGGGTTTAAATAAATCCGTATCGATACCGTTACTGATCACCGAAACATTGTCGCCGGAGCTTTGAAAATACTGTTCGATATCGCGTTTCGAATTTTCGGAGACGGTGGTGATGTGGTGTAGTTTTTTTACCACCCGCTCTTGCATACGAATAAAGCTATACCAGCGTTTAATAAGTAGGCGATGCTGCCAGTCTGGGGCGGCGGCCAAGGCGAGATCGCGGTCGCGATGGATGGGGTGGTGGATAGTACTAATAACCTTGTGACCGGCGTTTTGTAGCTGCAGCAAGCCGTAACCCAAGCTTTGGTTATCGTGAATAATATCGTAGTTGTTTACCGCCAACACTTTCGCGATGCGTCGCCCAAAGGTGTAGGGTTCGGCAAAGCCACCGGTAAGCATGGCAAACCATTCCCAAGTATCGGTAAACGATTTTAAATGGTGCCAGCGCAGCGCCCGAGTGTGATCAACTGAGGCGTACAAATCTAAGCTGGGAACTTCGATTAAGTTCACACCGCTGGGCAGTTCTGGGTAGGGTGGGCCAGAAAAAACGTCGACCTGATGACCAAGATCGCTGAGCGCCTTGCTGAGATATTTAATATAAATACCCTGACCGCCGACAAAGGGCGAGCTGCGATAACCTAACAGGGCAATTTTAAGCGGTTTAAGCTTGGCCCCGATGGGTTTGATGCCGCTAGTATTTGTACTACTAAGGTCAGTACCGGAAGCTTTGGGCGTCTCGATAGCTTTGGTGCTGACGGCGGCGGGCGTTGCGCTAGTGATGGTGACCGCCGTCGCCGTGGGCGTGACCGTGGGCAATTTCTTCTTCACTGGCTGCACGTATTGCTTTTATTTCGATATCGAATTCCAGTGTCTTACCCGCAAATGGATGGTTCATATCGAGCTCAACCATAAACTTGCCAGGTTTGATAATGCGCGCGTTAATCGCACCCTTCTCGGTATTCACCTTCACTACCATGCCTGGAAGCAGGCGCTTATATTTGCCAGCCAAATGCTTAACCGGCACTTTTTGCACGGCGCCTTCGCGGCGTGGCCCGTAAGCCTGCTCGGGGGACAACACCACTGATTTGCTGTCGCCGACAGTCAAGCCAACCATTGCATCTTCTAAGCCCGCAAGAATATTGCCGTGGCCGTGCAGATAAGCCATAGGTACTGAGTCTTGATTAGATTCAATATTCTCGCCGCCCTGCTCGCGTAAAACATAATGAAACGACACCACACTGTTGTTTTCGATTTGCATAACTGACTTTTCCGAAGCGTTAAAAACGCGAGATTATACCGAGCTTAGGCGCGGCCGCCTACGCTTGCTTGCGGGGGGGTGATGGTTTGCCGGTTACGGTGGTGCACATCTTGCGCTTTAGGCACTTTTCTGGCGGCGATATTCCGATGGTGAGACCCCAAGTGACTTTTTAAAGTCGGGTAGAGAAATTAAACGCATCTTGATAGCCAACACTGTTGGCGATCAGCAGTAGTGACCAGTCGGTATCTTTGAGAAGGTTTTCGGCGCGTTCCATTCGAAAGTAAATCAGCCGTTGGATAGGGCTCTGGCCGTACAGTTGCTTGCAGAGGCGGTGTAGATGCGGCGCAGAGTAATGTACCGTGTCGGCCATTTTCTCAATTGTCCAAGGGGCGTGTAGTTGCTGCTGAACAAGGGTGAAGAGGGTTTCTAGGCGACGCTGTTGTTCGAGGCCGTCTTGGTTGCTGCTGCCTTCGTTACTAAGACTTTGGCTAAGGTAATTTTGTAGCTGTTGGATTGCGTTATCGCGCATGCTGCGGCGGGGTTCATAATAGAGTTGGCACAGGAGGTGGAAAATAGCCGCGCTGCTGGGGCAGTAGCGAATACCGGGGTGCTGGCTGGTGAGATGCTGCCATTGCGGGGTGTCGTCAAAACAAAACCATGCCGTTGCCCAGCGTTCGGCGGCTAAAGAAAATCGAAACGGATTGCCGAGCGGCAATAGGGTTAAGGTGTTGGGTTCAATAAATTGCTCGGTGCAATCGGGGTTGTTTGCAATAGAGTTGGTGCAGTCTAGTTCGAGCTTACCGCGCCCCTCTAGGGTAAACAGTGCGGTGTGATAGTCGGGCTTGCGCCGCCCAACCCAGTAGCGCCCGCGTAGCTCCGAAACCCCAGCGTAGCCAATGCCCATAGCGAGTAATTCGGGCACATTGTCGCGGTGCAGAAAGCGTTCATAGCAGTCCGGCCCCAGCTCTAAAGAGTCTTCCCAGTGTTTACCTTGCATCGGCTAAAATGCCCCCTGCTGCGTGGTGCGAGCAGCTTATGATAGTTTTGAAAATGGTTTTGATAGGTTAAAACATAGCCAGTTTTAGTTCTAGCACCTATAGTAACTAACGCTTAAAGAGTTTTGATTTTACCTAGGATTATTCTGACCATGACAGAAGTGATTGGCCTTATCGCCGCAATTTGTACCACATTCTCGTTTGCGCCACAGGCATTAAAAGTTATCAAAACGGGCGATACCTCGGGGTTATCCCTGGCGATGTACGTGATTTTCACCTTTGGCGTACTGCTCTGGATCGGTTACGGCCTGATGCGCGAAGACGCGGTGATTGTTTTGGCGAATGTCGTTACCTTCGTGCTGGCCGCGATTATTCTTTTTCTTAAAATCCGCAACGACGTCCTTTCGAATCGCAAATAGAAGTAGAGATTATCTTGACCGCATTTTTTAAACGAAAAACAGCTGACCTTTTCGGTGGCAGCACTCCGAGTATGTGGGGCAGTGTGGCGTTGTTGGCATTGCCTGTCGCCCTGCAAATGATGCTGCAATCGCTATTGGGAATGGCGGATGTATTGATGGTAGGAGAGCTTGGCCCTGTTGCGATTGCGGCGGTGGGTCTCTCCGCCAAGTTACATTTTTTACTCTTGGTCATGATGGCCGGTATTGGCGCTGGTGCGAGTGTTTTGGTTGCGCAATACAGCGGTGCCGGCAATCTCGCTGCAACCCAGCGCACTCTGGCACTGGCCGTTATGGTTGGTGTTGCCAGTATGATCCCCTTCACGCTGCTGTTTTTATTGGGCGGCGAAACTGTAGTTTCCTTGATCAACCCAGACCCCGAAGTGGTCGCGCTAACCGCGAGTTATTTGCGCATTACTGCGTTTGTGGTGTTGCTGACGTTGCTGTCGGTGGTGTTCGAGTCTGGCTTGCGGGCCATGGGCAATACCGGCCTGCCGCTGCTAATGGGCGCCATAGCCACTGCGGCAAACGTGGTATTGAATTACGCGTTAATCTTTGGCCATTGGGGGATGCCGGCCATGGGGGTCGAAGGCGCGGCTTGGGCGACGTTAATCGCACGGGGAATACAGTTGGCTGGCATTCTGTTGTGGTTATATCTNCGCAGTCATCATTTCGCCTTGCGCTTACAGCACTTTAAAGCGGCGCTGGATAAAGACGCCTTGTTGCGCTTTACCCGGTTTGCGACCCCCTTGGTTATCAACCATGTTATCTGGGCGGTCGGCAATGCCACCTACCATGTTATGACCGGCTATGCGGGTACTGAAGCGCTTGCTGTAATGGGGGTGATAGTGCCCATCGAAAGCTTATTTTTCTCACTTTTCGTTGGGTATCTCAAATGCCTCTACGGTATTAATTGGCCGCGCCTTGGGGGGCAGCCAAACAGACGAAGCCTGGCGTTTACATCGCTTTTTTGATCAGTTGTCGTTTGGTTTGGTAGTCGCGCTTAGCGCGGGGCTGTGGTTGTCGCGCCATTGGGTAGTCGCTATTTTTGATCAGCTCGATGCGGCTACGGCGGAGCTGTTAACCGATACGCTGGCTATTTTCAGCCTGCTTATCTGGGTAAAAGTGTTGAATATGATTCGAATACTTGGAGTGTTGCGCGCCGGTGGGGACAATCGCTTTTGCCTGATCACCGATACCATTGTGATGTGGGTAATTGGGATTCCTATCTACACCGCGGCAATTTTTCTCGGTGGGTTTTCGTTCCTAACAATTTATACACTGATGTACTTGGAAGATGTGGCCAAATTTATCCCTGTTCGACACCGTATCGGCGTGCGCCGCTGGATGAAAAACCTTACGCTGACCTAGTGAGTAGGCTTAGAAAAACGCGTTATTGTTTGTTGTCGGATAGGTTTCGATTGTTAAAGGCATTGATAATAGAGTTGTTTTTTCGACTCGGTAGTAATGGGTTGGTGAGGGTGAATACGCGTGGTGATGGTGTATTTAACTCAGTATTGAACTTGCCGTAGTGCTTGTTAAAGAGCATGGCGGCGGTGCCGTCGGCAAATAGCTGATCCAATCCGAACTTTAATCGTTGATAGAGCAGCGGTTGAGTTTTTGAAACACTCAAATACACCGAGATTGGGTAAAACACATAGAGATCTGGTGCAACCACCAGCTCGGGGTGTTCATCGATTTGATCGGCGAGGGTACGATCTATCTCCAGTATGCTCATCGGCATACAATCATAACGATTACGTTCGAGCATACCGAATAGGCTGTGGAGGTCTTCTGCTGTGACCACCTCCATTCCTTGATTGCTGTAGGCAATAATATCGCTCCAGTCGCTTTGCTGGCCTATTCGTAGTGTTTTCAGTTTTTCTAGGCTATCGATACTGCTAAGCAATGGTAATTTTTTGCGTAGGGTAATACATTTGCGCAGGCCTAAGCGGTCTTTTAAGAATGGGTAGTCCAGCAGGTAAACGTTTTTTTTATTGACGAAATCGCCGTGCCACTCCGAGGAGAAGTGGGCGTGTATCGACTCGCCACGTTCGGTGGCGATTTTTGAGCGTTCGGCGCTCATGGGGCGATGATCGTAACTAATGTAGTAAGGTGGGGAGTCGGCGTCAGTCAGTTTGAGCGCGGCTTCGACTAACTCCACTTGATAGTCACGCAGAGAAGAACTCATGCCACCCACCCAAAATTTAATCTGAAAAGTGGGAGCGATCGAGGTGGTGACGGCAGTGGTCGGCGGTGCGGCAAATGACGTGGAGGGCGCAAATGGCGCTATAAGCATCCACAACAGGCTAGCACACCAGCGCATCGTCGCGCCGATTGTGTGGCTTGCGCCAGTTTCAGGAGGCCAATTCATTCTTGGTTGTTACCACCATTTTTGTTAAATGTTATCGGTTTAGTTTAGTCGAAGGATGCCAACTCTTGCAGCATTTGATTGTGTATTTATTGTCTATTTTATTTGGGGTGATCTGTTTCGCGTCCAACGCGCAAGCACTGGTGGTGCTGCAGTACCACCATATCGATAACGAAACACCAGCCGCGACCAGTATTACACCGGAGCGTTTCCGCGAGCACCTGGCGTTTTTGGAGCAGCAGCACTTTCGCGTTATTGCGATTACCGAGCTGCCGGCTTTATTGAAGGCCGCAAAACCGAGCGGAAGCCTACCAGACCGTACCGCCGTAATCACCTTTGACGACGGCTATAGCTCTATTTACGAGCAGGCTTTTCCGTTGCTGAAAGCGCGTAACTGGCCGTTTACGGTGTTTGTGAACAGCAAACCGCACGATCAGAAGAACCCTCAATACGCCAGTTGGAAGCAGCTTCGCGAGATGGCCGCTGAGGGCGCCACCATCGCGAATCACAGCGATAGCCATCAGCATATGATTCGGCGCTTAGATGGCGAGTCAGCTAAGCAGTGGTTGGCTCGACAGACACATGAAATCGAGTTTACCGAACAGCGCATACGCAAAGAGATCGGCGGCCCTGCGGCGCCGTTTTTTGCCTACCCCTTTGGCGAATACAACAACGAACTGGTGGCACTGCTGGAGTCTAAGGGTTACCTGGGCTTTACCCAGATATCAGGGCCAATAGCTGCGAATAGTAGCCCACAGTTGTTGCCTCGTTTTGTCTTCGGTGGCCCCTATGGCCGCCCGCAGGATTTTGCCGACAAGGTGATGAGCCTACCATTCCCGCTCCTTGACGTTTTAGTGTCCGACGAAGCAGGTCGTCCACTGAATGGCCCAGAATTGCCGCCGGCTGTAACTGTGCCGCGATTGCAGCTGCAATCGCCAATATTGCGACTGGTGCGAGCGGCACAGTGCTTTGCTAGCGGTCAGGGTCAGCTTGCGGTAGCGCTAGGTGGCAGTAGTTTAACCACTAAAGCTAATCGCCCGCTGTCTGCTGGACGCAGTCGCTATACCTGCACCGCCGCTGCGGGAGGTGGTCGTTTTTATTGGTATTCGACCCTCTTTATACGCCGTAAAGACGACGGCGGCTGGTACTCAGAGTAGGCCCTTTGAGCGAAATCGATAGAGAACTGATACGCCAATTCTACAATCCTCTACTACACTAAAATGACTTTGGGCTGTTCATGAGGCCGTTGTATCTCATCCACAATGAGTTGGACTTCAGTTAGCTTTTTTCAGTTAATGATTAAGGAGCCGTGATTTTGTCAATTCGGTGGTTGAGATGTGGTGTCTTGGTGTTGAGTGTGGCTCTGGCCTCATCGGCTTGGGCAGAGCGGAAAGTATTACGTATTAGTTATGAAGATTCTCCAACAGCCGAATACGTGGTGGCTTTGTTGCGTATGGCGCTGCCTTTTTCCAATGTGGACTACCAGCTAGATTTACAGCGCATTAGTTTTACAGTGCCTCGTTTAATCGAAGAGATCAAAGGCGGTAACTTCGATTTAATGTGGACCGCTACCAATAACGAACTCGAAGAACAATTGCTCCCAATTCGCGTGCCGCTCTATAAAGGTTTACTCGGCCATCGCGTGTTTATTATTCACCCCTCGTTACAATCCCGTTTTGACCAAGTTGATAACCTGTTGGACTTGCAGCGGTTTAGTCTCGGTCAGGGCCGGGGCTGGAGCGATGTCGAGATTCTTGAAGCTAACGACCTTAAAGTTACTGTGGCAACGAAATATGGCGGCTTGTTTCATATGGTTGAAGGCGGTCGTTTTGATGCCTTTCCCCGTGGCGTGCAAGAACCTTGGCAGGAACTCCAGTTGCGCCCGGAGCTGCAGCTGACTGTTGAGGAAAAGTTATTACTGGTTTACAAAATGCCTTACTACCTATTTACCGGACGAGATAACCGCGCACTGGCAATCGATCTGGAGGCGACGTTAATTCGCGCCATAGANGCGGGTGCATTNGATGAATTTTTCTTTAGTTACCCGCAAATTAAAGATGTGATCAGTAAGGCTAATTTGGCAGAGCGCAAAGTATTCCCATTAGTAAACCCGCAGTTGCCGCCCAAAACGCCAGTCGACAATCCTATTCTGTGGCTCGATGCGGGCAAGCTTAAAGAGAAGGCAAATGCACAGGTAGAGCAGGCTGCAGGTGCCGATTTGAGCAGCCTGTATTAGTGTTGTTGGTTTGAGGAGCAGTTAGATGAAGAAAATATTTTTTAGTATATGTCTTTTCATGTATAGCAGCGCCTTATTAGGCGATACGTTAAAAGTGGTATATCACTTGAATGAGAGAGAAAAGGCTGGCGTTCTAATATCAAGCGTACAGGAACTATTGAAATCAAATCCAGAAAATCAGATTGAAGTGGTAATACATAGTTCAGCAATAATTCGCTTGGCTAAAGATGGTGATTTAAGTACTGAATTCGAAGGCCTGTTAAGTAAGGGAGTTATTATAGGTGCTTGCAGTACATCAATGCTCAAAAACAATCTAAGACCTGACATACTAATTGGTGGTGTCGTTCAGTTGAAGCAAGGCGGAGTTCTGAGGATATTAGAGTTGCAAAAACAAGGATACAGTTATATAAAAATATAAACATAACAAAAAGCTGTACCTGACAATTTTTGCGACGCTCAATTGTGTATTTCGCGTAGCTCCATTTTACACAATTGCTCTCTGCAAAAATCGCAGGTGAACTTGACGTTAGCTGGCGGCCGTTAATCTGCTGTAGTTAATGGGCCTAGTTGGACTCGCCGCGCTGTAGTAGACGAGCTGCATCCTTGGCGAAGTAGGTCAAAATACCGTTTGCGCCGGCGCGCTTGATGCACAGTAGCGATTCGAGAATAACGTTCTCACCGAGTATTCCTGCGGCAATCGCCATTTTATGCATGCTGTATTCGCCGCTCACCTGATAGGCAAATGTGGGTACGCCAAACTCATCTTTAACGCGGCGAACAATATCCAGATACGGCATCCCAGGCTTTACCATCACCATATCGGCTCCCTCTTCTATGTCCATGCGCACTTCGTGTAANGCTTCGTCGCTGTTGGCTGGATCCATTTGGTAGGTAAATTTATTGCCCTTGCCAAGGTTACCAGCAGAACCGACTGCATCGCGAAACGGGCCGTAATAGCCAGATGCATACTTGGCGGAATAGGCCATAATTTGCGTGTTAATAAAGCCGGCCTGATCCAAATTCGCGCGAATAGCGCCAACGCGGCCATCCATCATATCGGACGGCGCGATCACATCGGCACCCGCTTCAGCGCACACCAATGCCTGCCTTTGTAGCGCGACGATGGTCGCGTCGTTAAGCACATAGCCATTATCATCGATAATGCCGTCTTGGCCGTGAGTGGTATAGGGGTCGAGGGCTCCATCACAAATTATCCCCATCTCTGGGAAACGCTGTTTTATTCGACGTACAGCGCGTGGCACTAAGCCGTCACTGTCGAACGCCGCCTCGCCCATGGGTGTTTTCACCGAGCTGTCGATATTTGGGAAGAGTGCGATCGCGGGTATTCGCAAGGCCACCAACTGCTCTACTTCCTTTTCTAGCTCGTCCAAACTTAATCGGAATTGGCCGGGCATACTGGCGAT
>Ga0065722_104373_pt1 | contig 20256 bp, 14 predicted proteins | sample BansetMetagenome_FD_59109 | JGI IMG/M metagenome (GOLD analysis project Ga0065722, IMG submission 59109) | Bankia setacea gill microbial communities from Puget Sound, Washington, USA - Caecum Enriched | ecosystem: Host-associated > Mollusca > Digestive system > Ceca | place: United States... | reverse complement strand
TCGGCGGGCGGAGCCAAGTGTTCTCAAGTACAATCGTAAATGGTGTTCGTAAAATTCAACCTTCAGTAGCTTTACCTTGGCTCAGCGGCAATCTGCTGAGGAATGAAAAGATTAAGCTGGTAGGTGTGAGAGTATTGAGCGAGGCCGAAACGATGAGCAAAGGCGTTAACGAATAGTGAAGGGCTTGCGAAGGCCCTCAATCACTGGATAAAACCATGGAAGCTCGAATACTTAGATTAAATATGGCGGGGCAGCCAATTGAATGGATCAATTGGAAAGAAACTGCCTGCTTATATTCACGAGGGCTTATTGGGTGGACATTGGGCGGTGTGGTCAAACGTGCACGGGGCGGTTATTCGAGAATTACAGGAGAGCGCTCCGAATTAGCCTTGCCAGCCATTATTGCCTGTGAAGGAAAAAGATTGGCGCCCATGCGATTAAACCCGCCGTTGACTAACCCGGCCTTATTTAATCGCGATAATGGGCAGTGCTTATACTGTGGTGTGGTTTTTGAGTTTAGATTTCTCTCCCGAGATCATGTGCACCCACGTAGTCGAGGAGGCAAAGATAAGTGGGAGAATGTTGTGGCTGCGTGTAAACGCTGCAACCAGCGCAAGGGAAATGCGTTGTTAAGTGAAATTCATATGGAGCTACTCGCTCTACCGTTCCGCCCCAATCCTTCAGAGTATTTGGCTTTAAGTAACAGTGAACGTATTCGCGGAGATCAAATGGAGTATTTACGCCCGCAGTTTTCGCGCTATTCACCGCAATTCTAGGGCTCCTCGTGGTTGGCGTGACTCCATTTATATAAGTTTTAATCCGAATAAAAACTTTGAATACAGTACTTAGGCGGTCTCTGGATTCAAGCATTATTGCCGCGATTTGCAGGTGTTTACATCAATACCTTTTAAATGTGGTACGAAATTGCAGGGGCCTTGCCGGCTATCTAATTGTTTACAGATAATCTCGTTCCATGCCGTTTCGCATGCATTTGTACTGCCGGGCATACAAAAAATAAGCGTGTTATTCGCTAGTCCCGCTATCGCTCGTGATTGTATGGTGGATGTACCAATTTGTGTGTACGATATCTGACGAAATAATTCACCAAAGCCATCTACGGTTTTATCGAGTATCGGTAGAATGGCTTCTGGCGTACTGTCTCTTCCGGTGAAACCGGTGCCGCCGGTAATTAATATCACTTGAGTAATGTCGTCGGCAATCCAAGCAGATACTTGTGCTCTGATGTGATATATATCGTCCACAACAATTTTTTTGTCGTGAAGCTGATGACCGGCTGCAGTTAAATTTTCTGACAAACTATTGCCTGAGGTATCATTGCTCTCAGTTCGGGTATCTGAGACAGTGAGGATAGCGATATGTAGTGGTGTTAAGTCGATAGTGACATTATGTCCCATACGTACTCCCTTAGCGTGGCTACTTAGAGTTATTCAACGTTAGACAATGAGGTATTTGCCGCTTAGCCGCCGAGCATGGCTAAATGGCGAGTGCTTCCGCTATTGCCTAGGTGTAGTTCATGAGTTTCTTTTTTTAGCCCGATTAACTGGCGTAATCTCAGTGCAAGCTGCTCAGTGGTTTCGTGCAGAAGGTAAGGTCTTAATTTTTGATGTTCTTCAGCAAACAAGCACAGATGTAGATTGCCGTGAGAGGATACTCGCAAGCGGTTGCAGGAACTACAAAAGTGTTTACTGTAGGGCATAATTAAGCCAATGTTGCCCGCGTAGTCTGGGTGGTTGTACTCTACCGCAGGGCCGGCGTGTGGCTCCCTTATAATTTGTCTCCAACCGTTATTTTCCAGTTGCTCCTGCACTTCCCTACCACTGACATGTTGGCGCTCAAAAAATGCGGTGTTGTCTCCAGTCTGCATAAGCTCAATAAATCGCAATGAAATTGGGCGGTTGCGAACAAATTCAAAAAATGCGTCGATTTCGTTCCGGTTGAACTCTCGCATCAGAACCACATTAAGTTTCACGTGATTCATGCCCAAGTTAAGTGCTAACTCCAAACCATTGATGACTTCCTGAAGTTTGTCGTGGCCGGTTATTAGCTGAAAGTTTTCGGGTCTTAAGCTGTCTGCGCTTAGGTTTAATTGATCTAATCCTGCGTCATAAAGCTCAGGAAGAAGTTGACTAATGCGGTAGCCATTTGACGTGAGTGCTACGGTTTCAATGCCCGGTGTATTTTTACAGGCGGTAATTATTTCCACTAAGTCTTTTCGCAGGGTTGGTTCGCCGCCGGTAATACGGATTTTTTTTGTGCCATTCAGTGCGAATGCAGAGGCAAGGTGTTGAATCTCTTTCAGGCTGAGGAAGGGGGCCTTAGTTTCTTGGCAGTAGCCATCAGGCAAGCAGTAATTACAGCGAAAATTGCAAGCATCTGTTACGGATAGCCGAAGGTAGCTAAACCGTCGCTGAAATGCATCAGTTAGTTGGTGGGTAGTCATTGTTTTGCCTTTCCAATTATCGGGAGGCTACAAAATTTCTTTTGCAACCCGGCTGCAAGTAAACTGACAGCACCAATAGTGTATCAAAACGGTGCTCCATCAAACGTTACAGCGGCCCCTTAGCCATACCCATTACAGGGTTTTAGGCCGAAGGGCTTCGGCGAGTGTTGAGTAGTGCCATTGTGCGCTCAATCGAGCATTTTGCCAATACACCAGAAGAGGTACAGCAAGGAATACCGTTTACTTGACGGCTATATAGAGTGTGTTATCTGTGATGTGTGGATCTTGTGGGCAGCGACACTTATACTTTAGCGCCTAGGATCGCGATTGATTTAGAGGAACGTTATTGAAAGGATCTACCCCAATGAGTAGTGTTGCCGGCCCATCCAATGTTTGGTCTATACCGTCTATCTGTTTGTTCGCCGTGCTTTGGTGCGGAGCCGCTGTAGCTGACAGTGATCGCTTACCGCCGAGCTTTGAAAATGTGACTTATACCGATACCAATGAGGTTTCCTTTGTGGGGGATATTGCTTTTACTCCTTGCCGGGTGACCTTACTTGGTGGTCATTACCGAAATTTGGAATGTGCTTCTCTAGCGGTTCCTTTAAACCCCAATAAGCCCAAAGAAGCCTCAATTAGCCTATTTATTGGTCGCCTGAAAGCAATAGGGAAAAAAACGCAGCCCGACCCCTTGGTGTTAATACAAGGCGGGCCAGGCGCAGCGTCAAGTGAAACGTTTCTTTTTCCCGGGCAGGGTTTCGATAAAATTCTTCAGCAGCGCGATCTGTATATAATCGACCAGCGGGGTACCGGTAAGTCGGGGCGTTTGTCGTGTCCGGGGTTGAACGCCGATCTTTGGGAGTACGATGCGCAAACAAGCCGGGCGCTTGTTGCTGCCTGCCTAAACGAAATGCCTGGGGGGGTTGAGTTCTACACAAGCAGTATTGCCGTTAAAGATTTAGAGTTGGTGCGTGAGGCGTTGGGCGTTGATCGTTGGAATCTCTACGGGGTGTCCTATGGGTCTCGGGTTGCTCAGCATTACTTACGTCGTTACCCGGCTGTTACGCGTAGTGTGATACTTGATGGTGTCGTGCATCCTCAACATATCCTCGGGCCTGAGCTTGCTTTGCAAAGTCAGCGGGCTTTGGACCAGTTTGAAGCCCGCTGTAGTGGGGACGAGAGCTGTGGAAAAGAATTTCCGGAGTTGGGGAAGGGCATTGAGACATTATTCAAACAGCTAAAACACCAGCCCATAGAGGTACAGTTTGAGGATTTTGTTACCGGTAAACAAGCGAGCCTAACTTTTGGGTCAGCCCATTTGGTTGCGGTTATTCGTATGGCTCTATATTCGCCCGACGCAGCAGCGATATTGCCCGTTTTGTTGCGGGCGGCTTATCGAGATCAGAATTTTTCACCGCTCGCCCGCAACGCCTATCAAACGATTGAAAATCTCGCTGAGATGATGAGTATCGGAATGCACAATACGGTGGTTTGCTCTGAAGATGTAAGCTTGCTCAAAGAACACAGTATTGATCGCGAGGCCTTGTCGAAGACCTATATGGGTGAAGATGCCATCAATTCGCTTATTGATACTTGCGAAGTATGGCCGAAGGGGCCTGTTGATACAGATTTTAAACAGCCGGTCAAATCTGATAACCCAGTGCTCTTGCTTTCAGGCGGTGTAGATCCGATTACGCCTCCTGAATATGCGGAGAAAGCGGCAGAGGAGTTATCTAACAGTTTCCATGTCATTGCAAAAAATCTTGGTCATGGTCTCGCCGCGAAAGGCTGCGTGCCAACGCTAATGGCCAAATTTATTAGCCAGGCGAATACAAAGGGTTTAGATGGCGATTGCATTGCTGACGCTATAGCATCCCCGGTTTTTATTGATTTTAATGGCCCTGCTCCCTAGCACGAATATCCTTTGCCCCGGCAGCTACTTCACTAGGAAACGATTTTTCTAGGACAAATACTTCACTAGGACATAGACCATGATCGAAGCCCAAGGCCTTGAAAAGGCCTTTCGTAAAAAAGGAACTGGCCGAAAAACGGAGTGGGTACAGGCCGTAAAAACCGTTAGTTTTTCAGCGGCGGATGGCAGTATTACGGGGTTGCTGGGACCCAATGGCGCGGGGAAATCCACAACGCTTAGAATATTGTCAACGCTTTTGCGGGCGGATGCTGGGCAAGCGTTCGTGGATGGATTTGATGTGCAAAAAAATCCCGAAAAAGTTCGTCAGCATATGGGGTTTCTTCCTCATAACTCGGGGATTTATCCTCGTTTAAGTGCTCGTGAAAATGTTCTTTATTATGCCCATATTTGTGGTATGGCGAAGCGTGAAGCGAATGATCGAGTTGATGAGCTTATTGGCTTGCTAGACATGGAGGACTTTGCCGAGCGGCGTGCAGATGGCTTTTCGCAGGGGCAAAAAACAAAAGTTGGGCTTGCTAGAGCCTTGGTACACAAACCCAAAAATTTAATGTTGGACGAGCCGACAAATGGTCTAGATGTGATGGCAACACGCAGTTTACGCAGGATTATTCGGCGCCTACGAGACGAAGGCCATTGTATTGTGTTTTCCAGCCACATTATGCAGGAGGTTGCCGCGCTGTGTGACCATATTGCCATTATTTCCGATGGTGTTGTGGCTATGGCCGATAGTTTGCAGGGAATTAGGACGGCAACTGGTCAGCAAGATTTGGAGGATGCCTTTGTGGTGGCCATTGGCGAGCAACTGGAGATAGAGCAATGAAGCAACTGCTAATTGTTACTCTAAAAGAAATTAAGGACAATTTGCGGGATAAGCGCGCGTTCTTTTTTGCACTTATTTATGGGCCGGTTTTTATGCCCTTGATGATTGTTGGTCCGATGTTGCTTGGGGCGAAAACGGGAATTATAGATTTTGAAAGTACCACCGATGTTCATGTGGCTGGCCAGGCGCATGGGCCGAACTTTATGGACTATCTTCGCAAGCACAACTTTCGTATTGTTGATGCCCCAGACAACTATAAACAGAAAATCAGAGAGGGAGAGCTTGTCGCTGTTGTTGAAATAGGTGAAAACTTCGGCGAAAAAATGCGAGGTGGGGAGCCGAGCCCGGTACTGTTATACGTCAATCATTCCAATAAGAAATCTGAGAAAGCGGGACGCCATTTGAAAACAGTGATTAGCGGTTACGGCTATCATCTTAATTATTGGCGCTTGCGAGTACGGGGTATTGACAGCCGCTTTACGCAGGTCATTCAGGTTGTCGAGCAGGACTTATCAAATGAAGGCTTTAGTGGACTGATTTTTGGCTTTTTTATGTATTTTATTATTGTGTTTACCATGATGACGGGAGGTTTCTATTTGGCGGTTGATATAACGGCGGGGGAGAGAGAAAGAAACTCTCTGGAGCCCTTGTTAAGCCTGCCTATTTCACGGTCAAAAGTTGTTATGGGTAAATACCTAGCCCTTTTTAGCTTTGTATTCTTCTCTGGGTTGATGTCCACGGTGAGTTTGTATCTATTGTTTACATTTTTGCCTTTTGATGAATTGGCCATGTTTATCAATGTTAGTATCTCGGCTCTGCTGTCTGCCTTTGCAATTGCAATACCTTGTGGAGTATTGATCTCTAGTCTACTGATGGCCACAGCAGCTTTTACCAAGAGTGCGAAAGAGGCACAAACCTATATCAGTTTGTTGTATGTGGTGCCGATAGTGCCAATGTTGTTAGGGCAGTTTGCGGATATTAAAACCACGAGTATCAGTATGCTGGTACCGTTTTATAGCCAATATACACTTATCGACAAAACAGTGAAGAGTGAAACAATCGATCCAATATTCTATCTGTCCTCAGTCGGAGGTGCATTGTTATGTGCATTGGTCTTGCTTTGGGTGGCAATGATTTTATATCGAAAAGAAAAAATTCTCTCAATTTAATTAGGGCCATAAAAAAGCCGCACACTTGTGGGCTTTTTTACAAACAGTTAGTCGAGTGTAACTATAGAGACACTTGAACCATAAACCATATTTTTTGTGTGTCGGTTGCGTGAGTGTCGGCGCTATAGTCTGCGAGTTTCAATACGGCTTTTACCTTGTTGTTCACAGGGTAAATAGCGACAGCATCGATTTCGCTGCCTAGGCTGTTGCTACCGAAGTCGCTGCTAAAGTCATGGTATGCTAGTTTAAGCTTTAGTGGTCCAACTTTTCCGCCAATTCCGACATAAACATCCTTTATACCTGTATTTGGTGTTCCCAAAAATTTGTCTGCCCAACCTTGCCACTTGTGGAGAGTTGCCAGAGGGGTTATAAACCCTTTGCTTCCTTCGTCACTGCCCAGCACTTCGTAGCCTATATTCCAATCGACAGCACCATTAATCTTGCCACTTAAGTCTGCCAGCATGTAATCAGCTGTATATGTTATTGGGTTATCACCGGCGTCAGATTGGCTGGCATAGCTAGCCGTCAATTTAGCGAAGCCAAAATCACCCAAGTAGCGTAAGCCATAGGTGTCATTTGAGTTACTCGCCGCGTTATCGAAATCCATTGAGTAAATGAAACCCACGACCTTGTGGGCGTCATTGAAACTATATGCCCCATTAACTAGATGAACATTACCACGCCAATCTGCGGCTGGTCCAGTGGGGCCAAAAATTCGGTTAACGTTATTGATATAGCTATAACTGCCGTTAAACCCGGCTTTTTTGTAGCCCATATTTAGGCCATCATAAGTCTGTTCATTTTGCCGCCAGCCAACACCGCCAACAAAGCGTTGATCGTCGAGTAGGATACGTTGCCGACCACCTAGTGCACTAAAACCACCATTTTGGTATTTTAGGTAGGCTTGGTTCAGGTCTGTTCCTTTGGGATCAGCAACAACAGGATAGTCTGTGTTACCGTTGGTGCCGCTATTGTATGTTTCTGAGGAAACGGGACGTGAGTCGTCCATCTCTAACTTAAAGGAAAAGTTATTGATCGTACCCGATTGAAATGTAAGACGTGTACGTAAGGTGTTGGCTGTGGCATTATTGTCGATTCCCTCTTGTTCTACCCCTTCGTATCGATAACGAAAGTCAACGTTAGTCTTACCGTCTTTCACTAAGGTTTCTAGGGCTGATTCGGTGGCATTAGCAAATGGTATAAAGATGGTTGACAATACCGCAGTGGAAAATAAATTGAGTGTCACTTTCATGTAAGTTTCCTTAATGGTCTCCGGTTGGTTCCCCAAAAGTCCGAATTAAAATCGAACAATATTTATGCATCCCCCCAAAGGATGTTATTGATTTGCATTTAATGAGAAATTTTGAGTCGTATTGGTGCACTACCATAGTTTCTCTGAATGAGATGGATTTGATCAGAGACAATGGTGGATGCCCAATACCACCAGTGCACAATGTGTACCTATTTTGGTTTGACGGACAAAAAATATAACAGCAATGATAGAACGTTAACGATGACCTGCTAATAAAAATTCAGTGTGGGCCTGTAAAAATGAACGCGCTTGATTAGCGTTATTACGAGGATTAGCAACGATTTTGGTTAACATTCCATAATTCTGAACGCTGTGCTAGGGGGGGGGCAATCGTGATATTGGAGTGATCAAAAAACGGAGTTTAAATGCCTATCAAATACACGCGTGCATCCAAGGGGCGAAAGATAGGTTATATTTGCACAAAAATGTGTCGGCAAAATAACTACTCTGGTATGTAGTGGCGTTTCGGTTTGGGGCAGTGTGGTATTGGAATGGTGCGAAAATACACGCACTATTGTTGAAATTCTAAAGGGGCTATGAGTGCACTTTTGGTGCGCCATGGACGATTTTGACGGTGTTACGCTACTCGGGCATTAGTCTTCTAAAAAATTATGCTGTTTTGCTTGTGCTAGGCGCCGCTGGAAGCGATCGGATTTGTTGGCAAAAAACATTGCAATCATACAGCTTGCTAGAACACCGTAAAGTAACATAAAACAGGCACTGTATATTCCTATTCCGTCTACGGCGACGCCGAATGCTAGAGGGAGGGTGCACCCACCCAAGGCGCCTATTGCGGCGACGAAACCTCCAACCGAACCTAACTCGTGGGGGTAATAATCGCTGATAATTTTATACACGCTGGCTCGTCCAAACCCTTGAGCTATACCGATGACAAAAATCAGTATGGTGAAGACCCACACGTTAACATCAATTTCAATCACTACGTCATTTCTAACCCCATGAATCGTCATGCTGGTTGGTGGGTAGCTTAGAAAGAACAAGCACACAAGGCATACCCAGAAAACCGTCCAGTTTACCGCGCGGCCGCCGTAGCGGTCGGAGAACCAGCCTCCCAATGCTCGAACCATGCTTGATGTGGCTGCAAAGAATAGAGTGAAGGCCATAGCCTGCTTAATACCTAAGCCATAGGCGTTTACGTAGTATTGAGGTAGCCATAAAATTAAAGCGAGAAAACTGCCAAAAACAAAATAGTAATAGAGGCTAAACCTCCAAATTTGTAGAGAGCTAACAATGTCAAGAAACCGCAAACGGTTCTCTTTAGCGTGCGTTCGGTTTACCTGGAGAGGCCGGCTTGGTGCTATCCACATAAATAGCAAGGCCATGAAGAGTAGTCCCGTTGCATAGAGTGGTCCTATGGTGGCCCAGCCCCAGCGTTCAACAATGAACGGGGCCAATGCCAGCGTAATGGCTGCTCCTGCGTTGCCGGCCCCAAAAATGCCCATAGCGGTACCTTGTCGAGACCTTTCGAACCAATCGGTTACATATCGAATTCCAATGGTAAAGGATGTTCCACTAATACCCATCCACAAACCAAGCAGTATGTGATCTTCCAGTGAGTGTATGTGCGGTAGGATCAAGAGAGAAGGCACTACTACCAACATTTGCAGGGTATAGAGTGTTTTGGGGTTATAGCGGTCAGACAGGAAACCGATGGGAATTCGGAGTAGGGCTCCAGTTAGCATGGGAGCGGCAAATAGCATACCCAATTGAACGGCGGTGAGAGACAGAGTTTGTTGTAATTGTAAGGCAAGGACGGCATATAAAACCCACACTGAAAAATTGGCCCCAAAGGCCAGCGTGGCCATCAATAGTGCTAGGTTGGCGGGCTTGAATTGTAAGTTGTCACGCATATGGTGTTTACCCTTTGCCAATTAGTTGGGGGGAACATTTTTTTTCGGATGAATTGAGATTTTGTGAGAATAACGAAAGCCGATAGTTTAATGCCTGACATAATGTGGAATTGATAATGCAATGTATCAAAAGCCGTTCGCTTCTTGCAGTAGATAACTCCAACGACCCACGGGCCGTAAAAAGGCTATGGTTCGATACCCCATTAGGGGTAGTGATTCAATGGTATCCGCTGTTGTAGGGAATAACAGTTTTTCGGATAGGGGTAGCGGATCTGTATTTCGATAACCGCCGCAGTGAGTAAGGTATATATCCGTTGATGCAAGTCAATTGTTTACAGTGCTTACACAACCAAACTTGCGCAAATTGCTAACTTTGGCGGAGGCTATATGTCGACAGAAAATTCCATACGGTTGTTGAATGTTGGCGACCCCAAAATTAAGACCTTACACATTACTTGGTTTGCGTTCTTCTTAACATTTATGGTGTGGTTTAACCATGCCCCTTTACTTGTCTACATGAAAGAAGCATTTCAGATGAGTGGCCAGCAAGTCAAAGCCCTAATGATACTGAATGTTGCGCTCACCATACCGGCGAGGATAGTGATTGGAATATTGGTTGACAAGTTTGGTCCTCGGAAAGTCTATAGTAGTTTACTGGTCGTCTCGTCATTCTTGTGCATCGCCTTTTCTATGGCAAAAACTTATGAGCAGCTTGCGTTTTTACGTTTTCTCATGGGGTTTGTCGGTGCGGGTTTTGTCATTGGCATTCGCATGGTCGGGGAATGGTTTCCTCACAAAACTGTTGGTGTGGCAGAGGGTATATATGGGGGCTGGGGAAATTTTGGTTCTGCTGCAGCCGCCATGAGCTTGCCTACTTTGGCTTTAGTCTTTGGTGGAGAAAACGGTTGGCGCTATGCGTTGGCGACTACCGGTATCTTAGCGGGAATTTATGGCGTATTTTACTATGTTGCCGCCCGAAATACACCCAAAGGGTCTACCTATTTTAAACCCAAAAAGTCGGGCGGCCTTGAGGTAACCAGTTGGGGGGATTTCTTTCTATACCTATTTATGAATGTACCGATGTACTTAGCTCTAGCGGTGTTGGCGTGGAAATTATCGCCGAGCGGCGTTGCTTTGTTGGATCAGCGCACGGTATATATCATCTGGGTATGCCTGTGTATGCTGATGGTGTTTCAAATTTCCCAGATTTGGAAGGTGAATAAGGAAAGTTTACGCCATGGCGTGATGCCTCTGGATAAATATAAATTTAAGCAAGTAGCTATTCTCGACTGGGCGTATTTTGTAACCTTTGGATCAGAGCTTGCAGTAGTGTCAATGTTACCGCTATTCTTTTTGGAAACATTTTCCGGATTAGATGCGGTAAAAGCGGGTTTGTTGGGATCTGGTTTTGCTTTTATGAATTTAGTTGCGCGCCCCACGGGTGGTTGGTTATCCGATAAGGTGGGGCGCCGCAAAGCGCTGATGATACTAATAGGCGGGTTAGCCGCTGGGTATTTTGTGTTAGCACAAATAACGTCGACTTGGTGGATAGCCGCAGCGGTTATAGCAACGATGTGTTGCTCCTTTTTTGTTCAAGCGGGAGAGGGAGCGGTATTTGCTATTGTTCCGCTTATAAAGCGTCGAATGACTGGACAAATTGCAGGTATGGCTGGGGCATATGGCAATGTAGGTGCAGTCACATACTTAACGGTATTAAGCTTCGTGGATTACAGTACCTTTTTTCTAGTAATTGCCGTGTCTGCCTGTGTAGTGTTTTTTATTGCGATGTTACTAGAAGAGCCCAGAGGGCAAATATCTGAAGTCATGCCCGACGGCACAGTCCAAATGATAGATGTGGGTTGAACGATGGAAAGCACATCGCTCAGTATTGTTGCGGCTTGTCGGTCGGTAGCAGGCATAAAATCAATTAACGAGGATTGCGCTGGTGTCGCCGTTCCGGAAGATGACTATCAACTGAGTAACAAGGGGGTTGCTCTGGTTGTGGCGGATGGCGTGTCGTCTGCGGAAGCTGGGCGTGAGGCGAGTGACACTGCGGTGCACAAGTTTCTTGAAGACTACTATCACACGCCAGACACTTGGTCGGTTGGTCATGCTGGTGAAAAAATCCTGACTACCCTAAATTTGCGTTTGTACCGAAAGAGCCACGAATATATCACCGAAGGGAAAGGCTACCTTACAACGTTTAGTGCTCTGATTATAAAGAGCCATACAGCGCATTTCTTTCATGTTGGCGACAGTAGAATTTACCATTGGGCTAGTGGAGAAGATAACCCGATAAAGCTTAAACAGTTAACGCAAGATCACACCGCTTTTATAGAGCGGAATCGACCTGTATTAGCGCGTGCGGTAGGCATGGACAATCGTCTAAATATTGACTATGGCAGGCTGCCGGTGAATGTGGGTGACCGGTTTCTACTGACAAGTGATGGAGTGCATGATTTTTTGGATGACGTGGCCCTTCAGGCGCTTTTAGCGCAGTCCATGTCAGCGGAAGCCATATGTGAAAAAATTTGTGCAGGCGCTAGTGCGGCGGGCAGTGATGACAATATTAGCGCAATCGTGGCGGTTGTTGAAGAGCTACCCGAGGAGAGCTTAACAGACTACAGTGTAAAGCTGACCCGCTTGCCATTTCCACCGGATCTGTCAGTGGGAATGAAAGTGGATGGTTATAAAGTAAAAAAAGTGCTTTTTGCTTCCGCTCGCAGTCAGTTGTACTTAGTTGAAGATGTGCAAAGTGGCGAGTGCTATGCCATGAAAACCCCCTCAAAAAATTATGAAGACGATATTTGCTATATAGACCGTTTTATTCAGGAGGAATGGATTGGCAGCCGTATTAATAATGACAATGTTGTTCATATTGTCCAGCCCACACGTAGAAAAAGTTGTCTGTACTATTTAATGGAATTTGTTGAAGGTAAAGGCTTAGACGAGTGGATAGCGGAAAATCAGCCACCACGTCCAAAGGCGGCTATTGCGCTAGTGAAACAAATAGCGAGTGGGCTACAGGCTTTTCATGATAACGAGGCTATACACCAAGATTTACGCCCAGCCAATGTACTGGTCACCGAAGAAGACAAAGCGATAATCGTCGATTTCGGGTCAGTTTATGTTGCGGGTTTAGCTGAAATACAGCGCCCCTTAGTACCCCAAGGGGCATTGGGTACGGCGAGTTATTCGGATCCACTTTACCTTATGGGGAAGAACCCAGGGATACAAGGCGATGTCTACGCGCTAGCAACGATTAGCTACGAAATATTCACGGGGCATTTACCCTATGGTGAAGAGGTGGAAGAGTGTCGAACCGCTTATGATTACGATAGGTTGCGATATCGAGAAGCCTCGCGTTTTAATCCAGTTATCCCCCTGTGGTTTGACGGTGCGCTGGGGAAAGGTGTAGCGTTTGACTTGGAGCACAGACACTCTTCCATTGGGGCTCTACTTAGAGATTTGACTCAACCGAATCCAGCCTTTCTAAAGGCAGATCCAGTGGTGGAAAAGCAGGCTAGCAGTTTGGTCTTTTGGAAGCTATTGTCGGGATTTTGGTTTTTGACCTTTCTCTTACTTATCTATCTCTTTAGTCAATCGAGGTAATATTATCGATATCGAGCTGTAGTCTGGGTTCGTCATTACCCTGCAGGGAAGTGCTGCTCAACTAGTTAGAAAAATTTTCTGTGAGTTAAGCTTGTGCACCTTAGGTTTTGGCCTTTGGGCTGCAAGTCAATTCCAATGTGCTGGAAGCGCCTTAGAGTAGCCACCGGTCAAAAGGGATAACCGTTACGTAGTCGCCTACCTCAGCATCATCGTCGTGTTGTTCCAATTTGATATAGGTGTTAGCGGTGACCATAGACGAGAGAGCGCCGGAACTTTGTTGGCCGGTAGAGCTCGCGCAGAGCTGTCCTTCTGAGTTGGTACTGAGTAAACCACGTTGGAAATCTACGCGTCCCGGACGTTTTTTCAGTGGCGAGCTAAGTTGTGCTCTTAATGAAAAACCAGTTGGGATGTGCTCGCCGCTCATTTGTCGTAGGGCAGGTATTGCGAGCTGGTGAAATGTTACTGCAGCGGAAACGGGGTTGCCTGGCAGACCAAAAAAATAAGCGTTGCCAATTTTTCCAAACGCAAAGGGCTTACCTGGTTTCATCGCAATTTTATAAAAGTGAATGTCGCCAATTTTGTGTAAAATATCACGGGTGAAATCGGCTTCACCCACTGACACTCCCCCAGAGGTGACAATTGCGTCACATTTTTGAGCAGCGTTAGTCAATGCTTGTTCGATTTTTTGAGGGCTATCGGCTACACAGCCGAGGTCGAGAATATCGACATTTAAGCGTTTTAACATCGCCATAATCAGCTGTCGATTGCTATCATACACTTGTCCATTGGCGAGATTTTCTCCTAAAGGAGCGAGTTCATCACCCGTCGAGAATACAGCGACCTGAAGTTTTTTTCTAACCGCGATACTTGCCTTTCCGAGCGACGCAAGCATACCAATATCCATTGGCCCGAGACGTTTTCCCGCAGGTAGTACTAAGCTACCTTGGCGAACATCATTCCCCTCTAGACGGATGTTTTCCCCCTTTTTTACCGGTTTGTTAATATATAGAACGGCATTTTCGCTGCTGTCAAGGCGAGTATTTTCTTGCATCACCACACAGTTACAGCCATTTGGCACCTGCGCTCCAGTCATTATACGAACGCACTCGCCGGCGAGAACTGACTCTTCATAGGGGCTGCCAGCCAGAGATTTTCCTACTATACGTAAAGCAAGGCCTTCAGAGAAAGAATTGCAGTGCAGTGCATAGCCATCCATAGCCGAGTTGTCATAATTGGGTATATTGTGGCTGGCTTTACAATCTTGTGCGAGTACCCTATCGAGAGCTTCGCCGATGGGAATGATGTCAATTGCCAAGGTAGACTGGGCTGTGTTGGCAAGATATTGTAGGGCTTGCTCTAAGGGGAGCAGGCCTGGGGAGTCACAACAGCTCATAGGTTTTTGTCTCGTTAGAGTTGGGGAGCCTCTGGTTAAAGGCTACGGTGTTCAGCTGTTAATGTTGCTGATTGACCATCCAAACAGCGGCCTCAACGCGGGACCTGAGGTTTAATTTTTTTAATACATGCTTGACATGAACTTTAACAGTCCCGTCGGAAATGTCGAGTTCTCGCGCTATCAATTTATTGCTTAAGCCTTTTGCAATGTATTTTAGAATTTCGTGCTCCCTAGTTGTAAGTTTTGCGAGAAGGTTGGGACGGTCGCTACCTTCTCCCCTGATTGCGCCAGCCAAAATATGTGTTAGCTTTTCACTGATGACCATTTTACCGAGAGCGGCCTCCTTTAAGCTTTCAAGTATTTTCTCTGGGTCCATATCTTTTAGTAGATAGCCGTCAGCACCGTGAGTGATTGCACTTACGACATCTTCATCATTATCGGAAACGGTGAGCATTATAATACGTGAACTTAGTTCGGCTTCACGTAAGGCTCTGAGTGTTTCTAGGCCGTCCATACCTTGCATATTCAAATCTAGGATAATGAGGTCTGGATCTTTTTCTTTTGCAAGAGCGATGGCGTCCTGTCCATTACTGGCTTCGCCGATGACCACGAGTTCATCTTCAAACTCAAGCAGTTGACTGAGGCCTTTACGCAATAAAGGGTGGTCGTCAACGAGTAGTACACTGGCCGGTGCATCTGACATAGTTTGTGCCTGTTATCCAAAATTGTTGGTTTTTGTTAAGGAGCCTTTGGCTAAGTCAAAGCGATCCCAGAAAGCTCGTTCGGCCTGCACCAACGGTTGTGCAGAGTTCGCTTTGACGCAATCAGAGATACCCGCTTGTCAATATAAATCGCCAATAACGCCTAAGTCGATAGTCAAAGCATTTTTAACGTTAAAGAGAAGCTGTTTTGAGTGGCAGAAAAATATAGCAAGTGAAATTGAGGCTCTGCCAGACATAGCTATTTCAGGGACCATCAAGACTTAAAGTATACCGAATATGTCGTTACGGTAGCAGAAGTTTTTTGATTCAAATCATGACTTTGTTTGTGGGTATTTTGATTCAAGCTGGAGAGCCCTACTCCCTTTGATGGTTTGTACGTGCCTTGTATTCGCTAAACTCGCGGGCTATCGGGTGACACTACCTCTTTAGTGGTAGATGCTGGGGGGCGACAAGTTTTAAAGGTCTACCTATAAACACTCGTTGTTTCTAGTAACGCTTTTTTTCATAGTGTGGTTATTGATACCCCTACATGTATTGGAGAATCGAAATGGCTGAAACAGGTGTTAACGGGGCGATTGATCCTGAACAGGGTCCGTTGGTGACAAAAACCGGCAGTGCGGATGTGCTCGAATGGGATCCAGAAAACCCTGACTTTTGGGAAAAAAAGGGAAAACGGATTGCGAGTAGAAACCTATGGATATCCATCCCTAGTCTGTTATGCGGTTTTGCTGTGTGGTTGTACTGGGGAATAATCACCGTGCAAATGTTGAATTTGGGTTTTCCGTTTGCAAAATCTGAATTGTTTACGCTTATGGCGATAGCGGGGCTAACTGGTGCGACGCTACGGATCCCCAGTAGTTTTTTTATTCGCATGGCGGGTGGTAGAAATACGATTTTTTTCACCACTGCCTTGCTAATGATTCCTGCATTGGGTGCTGGCCTAGCACTAAGAGACCAGCACACGCCTTTATGGGTGTTTCAGGGTCTAGCACTACTGTCTGGGTTTGGGGGAGGAAATTTCGCCTCTTCAATGTCAAATATCAGTTTTTTCTTTCCCAAAAAACAACAGGGCCTTGCTTTGGGTTTAAACGCCGGGCTGGGAAATTTTGGCGTAACAACAATGCAGATACTGGTGCCGCTAGTGATGACCTTTGGCTTATTCGGGAGCTTGGGTGGAGAGTCAATGGCTTTACAAAACACCTCAGGTACATTAATCGGTAAAATACCGGCAGGTTCAGAAACTTGGATTCAAAACGCTGGTTTTGTTTGGTTGATTTTTCTAGTTCCACTGGCGGTTGCGGGTTGGTTTGGTTTGAACAACCTACGTACTGCTGATGTGTCGCCCAATATACCGAATCCAGTCCTCAGTTTTGGGTTAATTAGTGGGATGTTATTGGTGGGTTTTGTTACCGCGGCGTTCGGCTTATGGCTTTTGCTTCCTGAGTCTGCCAACGGTTCTGGTTTCGGCGTTCCAAAGGAGATTGTATTGGTAATGGTTATTGCCTCTACAGTGTATTTGTTGAAGCAAATTCCGGGGCAGGTGAAAGCGACTTTGGGGCGGCAGTACAAAATATTTAGTAACAAGCATACTTGGGTGATGAGTGTCATCTACACCATGACCTTTGGTTCTTTTATTGGTTTTGCAGCGTCCTTTCCACTTTCAATTAAGGTGATTTTTGGGTATCAGCATTTGCTCATTGATGGAGTGATGACCCACGATAGTCCAAATGTCAATGGACCAAGTGCTTTGATGTATGCGTGGATGGGGCCCTTTATCGGAGCGCTTATTCGTCCCGTTGGTGGCTGGATATCCGATAAGGTGGGAGGCGCGCTGGTCACCCAGATTTGTTCCATTGTGATGGTGGCAAGTTCCATTGGTGTTGCGTATTATATGAAACAAGCCTATGGCTCCGCTACACCAGAAGACTATTTTATTCCGTTCTTTGTTCTTTTTTTGGTGTTGTTTGCTGCTACCGGTATTGGCAATGGCTCTACCTTCAGAACCATTGCAATGGTATTTCCGAAAGAGCAGGCAGGTCCCGTTCTGGGCTGGACCTCTGCTGTCGCGGCCTACGGCGCATTTTACATTCCCAAGGTACTGGGAGAGCAAATTAAAGCTACAACACCTGAGGTTGCACTATTGGGTTTTGCTGCATTCTATGGTGTGTGTGTATTGGTTAACTGGTGGTTCTACCTTCGTAAAGAGGGAGAGTTCTATAACCCATAAAATCACATTAGGAATAATCCATAACGTTTGCAGACCTTAAACAACAGCCATGTTTTGGGTCACTCCTCCCGGCTCGCTTACGTGGGCCGTTTTTTATTGAAGGTCGAGTGTTGAAGGTGGAGTATGGAACGGAATCTCCGATTTAGTTTAAGCGGCTTATGGCCCTCAGACATGTATCTTCCATGACTTCCTAGCAGATCGATTGTCGATGCGAGGTAAGCCTTCCTTGTCCTCCTTACGACATCTACCAGAACACCTGTAAACGACATTGAGGTTAGGGTTGGTTATCCTACTCTATTAGACGCGCACTTTTTTGGGTTAGCACTAACCAGCCTTTCCGTCGACTCGAGGACTAACAAGAATACGCCAATAAAGTAAAGCATAGAGTAAAAAGGCAATTACCCACGCAACGGCAGATGCGCTTAGCCAGTTGAAGTAATATTGGCCAAATACTTCAGCGCCAAAGCCCCGAATAACCGCAGACAACAATAATAGAATGAAAGAGACTGACATTAACTTGTGTGGGCTTAGGGGCCTGCCGGTATGACCTAATGCGACGCGAGAAATCATCGCTAACATCATATTGGCCATTGCACCAGCCGTTAGCCAATGTGTCGCGGTGGAGGCGCTAATGGCTTCTGTAACGTGGGATAGTGCGAGCGCAGAAAAGCCTAGGGGAATAAAAACATAGGAAGCATGGAGCGACCAAAGTAGGGGAATAGAAAACGTGAGCCAGAATCGCCAACGCAAGAAGCGCAGTAGATGAAAACAAGCTCCGGCGATAAGTAGTAAGGCACTAAAGGTGGGGCCGCTATATACTTTCAAACCAAGTCCTTCATTCAACACAAGAATAAGCGTTAAACCGATCGTAGTGGTCTCTAGCCAGGGACTATTATTAACACGTTCTACGCCGGCTCCGTTCGCTGTGAACATTGGCATAATACGCCCGGTGATAATGGATATTACGAGTATTAGCAGCCATATAAACAAATATAGTCCTCGCCAGCTAATACTGTTGTCGCCGGCCCACTGCCCGTAGTGGCTCAAAGCGTTGGCTGTTGCCATGACTAAGAGAACGATTACGAACTTAAAATTGCGCTTATTGCCAGATTTAAATACCGGTACAGCAAAGGCCCACGTTACCGAGAGTAAAAAAGCGCAATCTATAGCGCCAATTAGAGGGAATGGGATAATAGGAAATGCCATAAGAAATCGGGCTAACAACCACAGCAGTACTAGTGCAAGTAGAGGCTTACCCTGCAAGCCTGGTTGGGAGGTCCAAGTCTGTACAGCGGTCAATAAGAATCCAGTCAATATTGCTGTAGCGAAACCAAAAAGTAATTCATGTCCATGCCAAAAAACACTATTTCCATAGGGTTGAAAAGAGACCATACCTCTCAATACTAGTGCCCAAAGACCAATGGATACAGCAGCGTAAACTGCAGCAAGTAAAAAAAAGGGGCGGAAAGCTAGACGCAATAAGGGGTGGGGGGACGTTGTTAGCATGTTTTACTCACCTGTTGGGTGGCTAAGTGAATGACGAATACTGGGCATAAACTGGAAGTGTACTTGGGTGCCGCCCTGCTCACGTAGGTGGATGTCAACAGTACCACCCAAATGACGACTGCGTTCACTCATTATCGCTAGGCCATAGTGATTTAGCTTTTCAGGGCTATTGGAAATTCCAATACCATCGTCATCAATAGTGAGCACGACACTTTGGTTTGCTAGCTGTTCTAGCCTAATAATTACTTTGCTTCCCCGAGAGTGATGAACGGCATTTTGGCTGGCTTCGCGAACGATTTGTAATAGGTGGATTTCCTCATTTGCAGCCAAAGGCAAATCTATTAGCCGGTAGTCCAATTCAATATCCATGGGAGTACGCTGGCGCAACTGCTCAACGGTATTTTCTAGGGCAGCGCGCAACCCGCCCTCATCCATCTTTAACCGAAATGTAGCGAGTAGCTCTCGTAGCTGCCTATAGGCGGAGCTCAGTCCTTCGCGAAGTTCATCTATTATGGGTTGCTGTACACCAAAGGCTTTTTTATCATGAGATTTTTGAAGCCGTGTGACTTGTATTTGCAAATAGGAAAGTGCTTGGGCGAGGGAGTCATGTAGTTCTCTAGCAATAACTGTACGTTCACTTAGCATGGCAAAGCGGTGTTCTTGAACTTTCTGTTCTGTTAGCGAAAGTGCGATGGCGAATTGATTGGCGACGGATTGAACTAGGCTTTTTTGCCAGTGTGGTAACTGCTGGTTTTTATCTAAATGTAGGTCGATAATGCCGTAGTGTCGTCCCTCCATGACGATGGGAAAACGTGTTTCGCTCAGAAGTTTCTGCGGATCTTGAGACTTCGATACAAGTCGGCAACCGTGGCAATTTTCATTGCTGCAATTTTTTCGAGTCCCGGAGCTAGGCGTTATTTGTATATAGGGTTTATCCCCTTGCTCGGTAAACAAACATAATTCCAGTTTATCCTTATTCAAAACATTTGCCAGTTCGTCAATAATTTCTTGAAAATTTAGGTTGTTTCGGTTGGATTCTAGAATTTTTTTCGCTGTTGTAAACAGAAACTCTAAGGCAATATTGTTTTGCTGTAGCTCCTGGGTACGCGCTTGAACTCTGTTTTCCAGTTCTGCATAACTGTTGGCAATTGATAGGCTCATCTGGTTAAAAGTTTTTGCTAGAAGGGCCAGCTCGTCTTTCCCTTCGATGTCCACGCGTTGTTGAAATTT
>Ga0065722_104372_pt1 | contig 20286 bp, 17 predicted proteins | sample BansetMetagenome_FD_59109 | JGI IMG/M metagenome (GOLD analysis project Ga0065722, IMG submission 59109) | Bankia setacea gill microbial communities from Puget Sound, Washington, USA - Caecum Enriched | ecosystem: Host-associated > Mollusca > Digestive system > Ceca | place: United States... | reverse complement strand
ACCAACATTGGTATTAATGACTAAGGGCATAACAATTCTCCTGTAACATGAGTCACTAACTTATATTCGGTTCTACTAACAAATTGATGTGTAGAATTGAATTTACAATTGAAAATGCAATGGCTGTGCCAACTGCGAAAGCCCCAGAAAACCGCGAATTATCGCGTCATTTGTAGCCTTTTTTGTGGTCATCTCTAAGCGACAGGAGAAAAGCGGCAATTTTTTTCTTCCCTGCGGCAAGGGCTTTGCCGCTCGTACAAAACACCTATACCATTAGGCTAAAAAACGACAAATTAACCAGAATTGAAATCAATAAAAGTGGAGTTGAACGCTATTCAATAGGGAAAAACGCCATGGGGAGCCGATAGATTTGAGTGTAAGGAAATAATATGAGGCAACTTTCAATCGTATAAGATACGATTTTTAACCAAAAAGAAATATGGCTTTAATACATTACAAACCGAAAACATAATGGTGTATTGGTCTTAGGTAGACATGGCCTGCAGTTGAGATTAGCTTTAGTTTACAGCTGGCTAAAGAGGTTTAACTGACTAACACGAATAAATGCTGATTGCGCCGCTTGTAACACTAAGGTTTGCCCCGATAGACGCGTGGCAGCTTCCGCATAGTCAACATCACGCAGCTCTGCTAATACATCCTTCATAACCAACTCTGAGTCTAGATGTAGCTCTCGAGTGCTTTCTAACGTGTTAAAACGAGCCCCCAATTTAGACGTTGTATCTAGAATACTGGTTTGAGCATTTTTTAAGTTATCGATAGCTGAAGCCACTTGCGCTTCCAATATCTGCCTTCCCTCGTTGCTACCGTCATAGTCCTTCATACTCTGACTGAAGCGTGCCAATGTGGTCAGTGCGTCCTGCTTATTTGACGAATCAATAAACACCCTGTCTCCAGAGCGTAACCGGCCATCTATAGACGTTGTTCCGGCAACAGTATCCATACCCATTGCGGCTGAAGTTAGGGCTGTTCCATTTTCTATAGTAAAATTTTGACCGCTATCCACTTGAAAACCCAATGCTGTGACACTCATACCCAAGTTCACCAACCTACCTGCATTGCCGTTGACGCCGCTGTTCAAAATGGCTGCTAAATCTGCGCCATTGGTCACATTAGCATCGAGAATAAACGTCTCTGTGGTGCTGCCAACCCTTATCGTAAATGTTTCATCTCCTGGCGGCGTGAAATCGTTAGCGATTACGGCACCAAAGTCTATCGTCGCTGGCGAAATGGCAGCTCCCGACATCGGATTTCCCGTGATACGAAAACTGGCGCCATTCATTTCTATCGCTTCTCCTGACACATAGGCTTGATTGGTTACCAGTGTCCTACCGGTACTACGCTCTGTAATATTGAAATTTTTGCCGGGCGGGATGACAGCGTTGTCTGGATTAAAGGTCACGACCATGTCTTGCGGATAAAACATGTCATAGGCATCTTGGTCAGTAATTTGACCCACCGATACCCTAATGGGAGGATCTGAAAGGTTAGCACTGCTGGTATAAGTATTTACGGTATTTTCTGCGCTAACTACATCAACAAATATACTTTTCCCCGAATCACTAGCCTGGATGGTAGTGTTATTTGCAATTTTTATTAACTGCTGTCCATCATCTCCTCGATACTCAAAACCGGAAGCCGCATTGCCTACGAAAGGCGCTTGAGTACTTTTATAGCCGCCAAATATGTAATCTCCGTTAGCATTTTGACTATTCAGAATGTTTTCCATCTCATCTAAACGGGCATCCACCTCACTGGCCAGTGCAGAATATTCGTTTGTACTCAGCGTTGCCGTGTTTCCCGCTTGCACGGCTAACTCTTGGATACGCTGTAATAAATTGCTAACACTGGTTATTGAAGACTCCTCCAACACCAAGTTATTTTCCGCAATATTGATATTTTTACGGTATTGCTCAATATTGGAAATTTCACTACTCAACTGCATTATTTTAGTAGATGCAACCGGGTCATCAGAAGGGTTGAGTACCCTTAACCCCGAGCTGAGCTGCTCTTGGGTACGAATCATGGAGCGATTTGCGTCAGCCATACCCTTGTTGGCAATGTTGAATATCTGCAGTGTGGAAATACGCATAATTATTTCGCTTTTCTAATGTTACTCAAGATCACTATTCTGTGCTTGGATGACGTACGGTTGTATAGCTATGCGAAATTCGTTGGCAAGCGAATAGCATTACTGGTCTTACACTTCTGTACCATTTTCTCCTGCTATTTTCGTGCCTAAATAGGCGAGTGAGGCTAATGTCGATACATTGGCTTAAAATGAATTGATAAGGCGATCAAATAGCTCTCTTGCAACAGAGATTACTTGGGTATTGGCGGCATACATTTGCTCGAAACGGATAAGATTTGCCGCCTCTTCGTCGAGGTTTACCCCCGAAATAGATGCGCGCATTTGTGTCGATTGGTGAAGTACTTGTTCTCCTGCATCCGCATTGATTTTTGCCGAAGCGGTATCAATTCCGACACTCTCTACCAAGGCGCCGTAGCTCTCTGAATAACTGGCGATACCTCCAACGCTAGCGCCAGATGAGAGGTTAACAAGTGATAAGGCATTACGGTTATCGGAAGCCGCATCCATATTGAAATTGAGTGTAAAGGTATCACCACTATCGGGGATGCCGCTCACTGCAGCCTGTATACCAACATAGCTAGATTGCGCAAAATTACTGGCTGAGGTATCGCCAAATAACATGCTATTGGGTGGAAATGTGGAAAGCGTTAGTCCCTCAGCCAATCGAATATCCAGCTTACCGCCAACGGCTATTGAGTCTTTCAGTGCTGGCCCCGCTCCAGTCAAAGCTACTGTAGGGTTATCACCATCACTAATTGAGACGGTTTCACCTGCTGTTGCCACAAAGGAAAACTTAAAATCATCGCCTTCACTGGCAAATACTCGTAGCTGAGGCAGTCCATTGTTGGCATCGTTGCCCGCTTGGGCATAGAAACCCAAGCGTTGAAGCGTCGCGTTGCCATTAATTCTGTTCGCTACATAATCATTAAAGGCATTTGTCTCACTCGCTGGATCGGGTACATTGGCAGCAAGTACTTGTAAACCGGAAATGGGGTCTGTTTCATACTCCAGTAGACTTACGCCATTTAAATCAAACTGTAGGGGCGAGGCGCCGGTAACCTGGAGATTGGATATTTCCATATAATTGAAGGCATTCGCTGAAACACCTGATACGTTGTTAAGGCTACTGGCGATTTCTTTGGCGGAGGCATTCAAGGTGGTAAATAAGGTTTCAGTAACAGGCTGCCCACCTATATTTACGGGCGGAAAGTTAATTGAAACGGCTTCTGCTGGGTAGCCATTAACGGGAAAGTTAAAATCAGCCAAAGCCTGCTGTGTAGGGACACTTCCTACCGGCAACCCCATTAACATACCGTTTGAGGATACCTGTGTGGCACCGGGGTCGGTGGAAAAAAGCTCATTGCTCAGGCCAACCACAAAGCGTTGGTTCCTAATAGGCGGCTGTAATTGTACGGGAGCACCAGGATCTGAGTTATCGAGAATATCGTAGCTTGTAGGCGACGTAAATTTGACAACGAGCGGTGGATCCATTACTCCCGCGTTTGCCAATAATGGTAAGGTATTCCCGCTATGATCTTCTAGGGACAATACTTCACCAGCAGAGATCACCCCAGAACCGCTATTACCAATAGTTGCATCAGTGAGTACTGGGCTCGCAAATGCCAAACTGCTCGCATTGACCAGCGAGGAACTAAAATCGCGGCCACCAGTTTTCACTGGCTGTAATTTAAAGGCATCGCCACCTTGGAAACTACCAGAATCGAATACCAGCTCCATACCGTCGAAGCTTACACTGTAAGGGTAGCTACCCGATAATATACCGGTTGCGACTTCCTCCTCATCATCTGAACGATAGACATGAAATAAACCTCCTTGGTCTATTTCGACTTCGTAGTTACTGCTGGTCAGTTTCGCACTATCAACAATATTTAAGCGCATCTGCCTGTCCGAAGGCTCGGCGTTATTTGAGTTTCCAATGACACGGTTGGCCGCCAATACAGCATTGTTAACATCGTAAAAAAACGACCCACCAAATTCGTTATCTAGCGTTATTCCCTTTGCATGCTCCTTGTTGAAGGTGTCTGCCATCACCACCGCTATCCGACCAAAATCGTTGTATACTTGGGTAATCGACTCGTCCCGAAAACGCAGTAAACCGCCAATTTCACCACCGCTAATCAAATTGGTAATCACTTGGCCACCAACATTCCCCTGGAAAATCACATCAAATTTAGAAACATCGTTTTCGCTTTGCTGTAACTGCAGTTGACGAGCTTCGATCCCTACCACCAAATTCTGCCCACTGCCGACTACAACGTTAATTTGGCCAGCACCTTGATCGTATGTTTGAATAGAAATAAATTCTGATAATTGTCGAAGCGCCTCATCACGCTGATCAAGCAGGTCATTAGGCTGTGCGCCATCACCTAGACCTAGCGCGTTAGAGATTTTTAAATTGAGCTCTGCCACATTGTTAACCAATGCATTGACCTGTGACACGGCTGATTTAAGGGAATCATTTACACCGGATTCAATGGCTTGGAATCTGCCGTATAAAGTATTAAACCTATCCGCCAGGTTTTCGGCCTCACTTAAAATTAATTGTCGCGCGGGAATGGAGGTTGGATCATCTAGGCCATTTTGCATGGAAGCAAAAAAAGATTCCAAACCACTGCTGAGACCTGTAGAGGTGTCCGACAACAAATTGTCCAATTGAATTACATTGCCGTGGTAGCTGTCGAGATCTTTGAATAAACTGGTATCGCTACGCAGCTGGCCGGTCACAAAATCGTTAACGATACGCTCGATGGAGGATACGTTGGCGCCATTACCAACATATCCCGCTCCGGTCAGTGTTGCCGGATTAGTCTGAATATTGACCTTTTGGCGACTGTACCCGTCGACCCCGGCATTTGAAATATTATGCCCCGTCGTACTTAACGCCGCTTGGGTAACCCGAATGCCAGTAACACTAATTCCGAGTAGATCAGCTGTCATGTTTGCACCTCACTCACCCGCCTGAGCCCATACTGCCATCATGAATGTTCTGGGCAATAATACGTTGCTGAACAGATAACACCTTATCGGCGTAGGATGGGTCTGTTGCATAGCCAGATTTTTGTAACTCTCGAATATACGCTTCGCCGTCTTCAACCGCATCTAATGCGCTTGCGTAGCGTGGACTATTTTTCACAAAATCGACGTAATCCTGGACACTCTCACCAAGAGATTCGTAGCGACGGAATTTTGATTGTTCTGAGGTAATGGTTCCATTGTTGTATTCAAGCGAAGAAACAGAAACGGTTGGCCCGCTCCAAGATTGTCCAGCCTTGATATTAAACAGATTAAAACTGCTTCCTCGTTGGTCGGCCAACACTGCTCTGCCCCATCCTGTTTCCAGTGCGGACTGGGCCATTAGCCATTCAGGTTCTACGCCTAATTGTTCAGCAGCCTCATCCATATAGGGAGAAACTTCACGAATAAACTCAGCCGGTGTCGAGGCAATAGCGCTTCGTTCTGCAGAGCTGGTATTACTGGTTTTCCCGCCATTGGAAATCGGCGAGCGGTTGGTTAAACGTTGATCTCGCAAAAGCGCTAGAGATTCGAGGTGCTGCGTTAGCGCCATTGGGTCAGTTTGTGCACCATAGAGTTTTCCAGAAACTTTTGTTTCTTCTTCCCGAAGACTCATCTGTCGGTACAGCGCATCGGCTATGCCCACGCCACCACTGCTGTTATGCGCCATACTTAACGAAAGTTGCTGGTCATACATGTCACGGTAGAATTGACTTTCATTACTACTAAACAAACTGTCCTCTTCAAATACCGCATTGGCATCACGCATACTTTTCAACATTAAGTTCAAAAATAACGACTCAAACTGCTGAGCGACCTGCTTCAAGGCAAGATCTTGATCAGAATTACTTTTGAGTGCCTGCAGCCCATGAAGGTCGGTATAGACATCCGCTTTTTTGATTTGTACCGTAGCGCTAAGCATACTGCTATTGTCGTGTATTGCCATTAGATCACCAATATCTCTGCCTTTAACGCGCCGGCCTGTTTGAGTGCTTCTAGGATGGCCATCAAGTCTCCAGGAGCCGCACCTACTTCGTTGACGGCACGTACGATATCGTTCAACGTCGGTCCGGGGCTAAACTCGAACATCGCCCCGGATTCCTGAGTGATCTCTACCGTGCTATCGGGGACAACGACTGTATCCCCGTCGGAAAAAGCACCGGGCTGACTAACTTTAACATCTTCACGTACGGTAACGGTTAACGAGCCATGAGTGACCGCAACGGGGGAAACTCGAACATGCTCACCCACAACAATTGTGCCGGTTCGTGAGTTAATAATAATTTTCGCAGCAGACTTTCCCGGTCGAACCTGTACGTTTTCGAGTAAGGACAAATAATCTACACGCTGGGCTGGATTGTGCGGTGCCTGCACCGCAATAGAGGTGGCATCCATTGGCATAGCAATATCTGGCCCCAGTAAATCATTGATGCTTTGCGCCACACGTTTCGCCGTCGTGAAGTCTGGGGTGTGCAGATTAAAGACAATTTTATTGTCACCACCAAAGGTAGTTGCGATAGATCGCTCGACCATAGCGCCATTGGGAATTCTTCCAACACTGGGAATATTAACCGTGACACTCGAACCATCTCTGCCATCGGCTCCAAAACCCCCAACAATCAAGTTTCCCTGCGCAATCGCATACACCCGCCCATCTAAGCCTTTCAGGGGGGTTATGAGCAGAACACCACCGCGCAGGCTCTTGGCATTTGCAATTGAACTTACTGTAATGTCAATGGTTTGCCCCGGTTTGGAAAACGGCGGTAGTTCCGCATGCACCGCAACAGCCGCTACGTTTTTCAGTTGGAATTTCGATCCGGGAGGAATTGTTATTCCAAACTGTTTAAGCATACTCATAAATGATTGTGTCGTAAAAGGCGTTTGATTGGTCTGGTCACCACTGCCATCCAAGCCAACAACGAGACCATAGCCCACAAGCTGATTGCTACGCACGCCTGCAACGGAGCTTAGATCTTTTAAGCGCTCTCCATGGCTCAATCCGGCTGTCAAAGATACGACAGCCAAAAAAAGCATAAAACCGGTGAGCCTTGCACAGCCGCGATACCAAGTAAAATAAAACACTGAGAGCCGATTTAACATTAGAATGGCCATATAGGACTGTTAAAGAATTTTCCAATCCACCCCATTTCCTGTGAATCGGCAAAGGCGCCAGTTCCAGAGTAGGTGATGCGTGCATTGGCTAGTTTGGTCGATACAATGGTGTTTTCAGGACTAACATCGTCAGGGCGAATAAGTCCACTAAGGCGAATATATTCGTCGCCACTGTTTAAGGTTAACCACTTTTCCCCGCGCACCAATAAGGTACCGTTTGGATAAACATCGACTACTGTCACCGAGATGTTGCCACTAAGCTGGTTACTTTGATCGGCTTCTGCCTCACCGGTAAACTCTCGCTCTGCTACCAAGTCGGTACTCAATGTGACATTCCCCGACGTTGGCGATGTGCCAAACACAACACCATTTCCAGTTGATCCACCCACCGCAATATCGTTGTCTTTTACAACGCCAATGTTAGATTTCTTACTGGAAGTGGTGCGCTCTTTTAAAATTACATTAATAATGTCACCGACCCTGGTAGCTTTTCTGTCGGAAAAAAGCCCCATTGCAAAGGTTTCGGAATACAGCGAACCATTCTCAGTTGCTGCCGGTAACGCGGAGGGTTCCATTACCGGTGCGTAGTAAGGGTCGTCCGGTAACGGTGGTTGACTCGCGCAAGCTGTAAATAATACTCCCAATAAGATCACCGTAATTGGCATTACGCTCTTAATGAAAATTAAGCGCCATTGCTCCACGAACATTACTGTAGCTATAGCCGCGTTTTTGTCGGATTTCATAGCGTTATCCCTTAATTTTTCTATAAGCGCCGTTGAATTCACAATCACTTACCTACTCATTCTGCCTTACAAATTCTGCGTTACGAACTGCAGCATTTGATCCGCTGTTGACACCACTTTTGAATTCATTTCATAAGCTCTCTGGGTGGTTATCATGTTGACCATTTCCTCAACGATATCCACATTGGAGTTTTCCAACATACCCTGCTTTATTTGGCCTAATCCATTTTCACCGGGTGTACCTTGCAATGGATCACCACTGGACGCCGTTTCTAAAAACAGGTTTCCCCCAATGGCCTGCAAACCGCCAGGGTTGATAAAATCGACTGTTTGTAAATTTCCGAGAATTTGTGGCGCTGGATCACCAGGAATAAACGCGCTTACGGTACCGTCCGTACCAATGGTTAAGCGGTCAGCCGTTTCGGGTATTGTAATTGCGGGCTGTAACAACAGCCCACTTGCATCTACAATCTCGCCTTCGCTACTCAAGTGAAGCTGCCCAGCGCGAGTGTACGAAATAGTGCCATCGGGTTGTAAAATTTGCAGAAACCCACGTCCATCAATAGCCACATCTAGGGGTTGATTGGTGACCTGTAAACTGCCCGCCGTAAATTGCTTTTGTGTACCAACAACACGCACACCCGTTCCCAGTTGCATTCCCGACGGCAACTGCGTTTCCTCGGTTGTCTGTGCGCCAGGTTGCCGTTGAATCTGATAGAGCAAGTCTTCAAATACTGCCCGGTCTCTCTTGAAGCCTACAGTCGAGGCATTCGCTAAATTATTCGCCACAGTCGTCAATTGTGTATCCTGCGCGGATAGACCCGTCTTACTTACATAGAGTGCTGCGTGCATCTCCTACCTCTCTCATCGTGTTTAGTCGTGCAGTTTCTATAGTTCGTTTCCAACGCGTTAAGCGTTAGCCCGCAATAAGCTGGTAGAAGATTCAGAATTTTCTTTGGCTGTTTGCATTATCTTTACTTGCATCTCATATTGCCTAGCCAAGCTCATAATGCTAGTTAACTCATTTACGGCATTAACATTACTACTCTCAATAAAACCCGATATAACCCGAACATTGGCGTCCGCTGGCACCTCCTCTTGTTGATTGAATGCACGGATCAAACCATCATCCATTCGTTTAATGGCGTTTAAGGGCGGGTTTACCAGTTTAATTCTATCTACCAATACCGGCGCGTCAGCGCCTTGACCTAAGGGCATGACGGTAATAGACCCATCTATCGCGACCTCCAGTTTTTCTGCTGCTGGAATAGCAATGGGGCCGCCATTACCCAATACCGGCAAACCATTGCCGGTCCGTAACAGCCCCACACTGTCAATAAATAGTGTGCCGGCACGTGTAAACGCCTCACCTCCATCGGGGCCTTGTACCGCTATAAATCCCTCGCCCTCTATCGCTATATCTAGCTCTCGCCCAGTCTCAACGAGTGCGCCTTGAGAAAAGTTGGTCGCTGGACTTTCCGCCAGGGCATAAACTCTTGTAGCATGTCCCTCCCCGTAGAGGACAGGCATACTGCGGGCCTGAGCAAAATCGGCTTTAAACCCCGTAGTATTAATGTTGGCCAAATTATTGGCATGTGCCGTTTGTGCTTGCATGTTGTGCTTGGCACCAGTCATTGCAACGTAGAGAACTTTATCCATGACAAACCCACTTATTTAGCCATTATCAGTTACAGAGATTCCGCACAGTGTCGCGGTTTACGCGGTGGAAACTCGTCATTTTTCTTAGCTAATAGCAATAGAGCAATATGAATGCCAGATTACGTATGCTTTCGTTGGCATTGTTTCGAACTCCATAAAATTGATGCGCTATTGATAACCAACATAGTGATCGGCAGGGAGACTAGCCACACACTGGCGCCGATGCTTTAGGCCGAATGCCTCGCCGTTCAATTACGAAAGTTTTTTAAACCGGTTTCAACCGTCTATTGGCTAGATACGGTTCTATTACGTTAGGCTATGGTTGAAATTGTGAGGTATACAGGGGAAGGTTGTTTAGATACTGGTATAGACAAGGTATAGCCCGTTTCCATTCAGGTCAAAAGATACAATATGGCAATGACAATAAGCCCCGCTCCTCAGGGCTGGAACAGCGATTATTCTACTGACGGTCGAATCTTTATAGAAGGTAGGGGTCTAGCCAAAGCTCAGGGTTATCAACGGGAGTTTTTTCCGGTAACAGAGGGTTTTTTAGCACAATAACTTTTCGGTTTTTAAGATTCGCTTTTGTTAAAGCGTCTCTAACCGTTGGGTCGTTAAGAAAATATTCCTGAAAACTACCGTCAGCCATGGCCAACAATAGTCCTTTTTCAATTTCCGCAGCCAATTTTGCATTAGATTTTTTAACAAAAAAGTAGTAAGGGCTGACATAGGACAACATCAAGTCCTCTTCTACCGCTAATTCTAAATCCGGTCTGGATACGATTTCACCCCACGGCTCCTGAACACCGCGAGGAAACGCATCAAAGCGATCTCCGTCTAGCATATGAAATAAACTCTCATAGCGCGTGACCTTTTCAACAGTAATACCATTGGACTCCATAACCAAAGTATCACTCCAAGCCCTCCCTTGCCCAATCGAGACGCGATTGAGATCATTTATATCTTCAATTCCGTGAAATTTAAACTGGTTCCCCCGCTTGATCATAAACACTCGATAGCCAAGCAAACCGCGATAAAGCGGCACACGCACCGGTAACATTCGCTGTTCATACTCACGAGTTGTGGCCACCCAAAACACATCGAGCTCATCGTTATCCATCATTTCAATGATACGAGCCGTTGTTGTAGACTCTGCTACATTAGCAAAAGTATAAGGTTCATCTAGCTTCGACATAGCCAAGCGTAACAAGCCGTCGGCATAGCGAGCATTATCATTGACGAGCTTTACCAAATTTATTTTTTCAGCTAACAATGGTTGGCTAAACAGGAGACAAATAACAAGTACCATGGCCCTTTTTACACTCGACGTCCGCCCACAACAAAGAAGGGGGTTTCTCCATAACATCTGCCGACCGAGAATTCGATTCAAGTCAATTCTCCAGTATTTATAGCCAAATAACATAGACCCACGCTCCACATATCCCCTTTAGTCAAAACCCTACAGTGGCAGCACAATCAAGCACCTGCCAGTACTGTATTCTTCAAGCCCCTCGACCACACACCGTCTCTGTTTATGCAGGCAGAAAACCGGATTAGGGAATTCCTGATCCGATCTAAATGGCCGCCGTTTAAACCAAACCTGAGATCCCGTGGTTATAAAAACGCAAAACTTATATATAATCGTTCTGAAACTAACGCAAGTTAATGATCGTTTGCGTCACTTGGTCAGCGGTTTCTATGGTTTTTGCGCTCGCCTGAAAATTTCGTTGAGCGATGATAAGGTTAACCAACTGTTCAGACAAATCGACATTGGACTCCTCAAGCGCACCCGATTGCAACGCACCTAAGGCCGCACTTCGAGGTGTACCCACGTTGGGCTGACCGGATTCGAAATTTTCGGCCCACATGGTGTTTCCGACCGGTTGTAAACCCTGCTGATTGGTAAAATCAGCCAACGCCACTTGCGCTAAAACCTGAGACTCTCCATTAGTATAGCGCGCAAAAATAATACCGCTTTCATCAATGCTCAAACCAGAGAGACGCCCCGTCGCATAGCCGTCCTGATCGACATCGTTGACAGAAAAATTCGAGCCAAATTGCGTGGTACCCTCAAGATCAATCACAAAATTTGAGCTAACCGGCGGCTCTGGAATTACCACTGTCCCTCCGGCCAAAACATTTTGAGGCCCCATGGCACCATTTGGCTGGCCGTTAGCGTCCATGGGCACCCAGTTGGAAATAAGCATGTCTTCTGTCAGAATGGGGTTAAGCGAACCGTCTTCGTTAAAAAAAACATTGAACGAGGTACGTGTGGGTTGCAAATTTTCAGGGGGTAAAAGCGATGTGTCCGGGTCACCAATATCACGACCATCTATTTGCGCATACATCACCCAGTTGTTAGGCGATGTTGTTGGATCGTTGGTATCGTAATCCTGCTTGACAAAGTATTGTGTCATAACATGGGAGTTACCCAAGCTGTCATAAATACTCATGGATGTTGCACTGTTGTATGTCGTCTGGTCGGCAGGGTCAAATTCATTAATAATAACGTCGGTAAATTCAGCATCAGAAATGGGTTGTAGCATTCCAAACAGTGGATTCACATCGCCAATTTCATAACCCTGATCCAACACCATTGTAATATAGCCGCCCACCACGGCCGAGTCATCCGATATGCCGCCACCTACCGGCACCGTGAGCGTTTGAGATGTTGTTGCGCCTTGCACGCTGAGAGCGTCTCCTGGATCAATACTGGAGATACTCACGGCAATATCATCGCCCACAACCGAACTTAGCGATAAGTTATTGCCGGTGGCGTCTAAGGTAGCCATCACCCCCGGTAACAAAGAGTTACTCAGACCATTAATTTCGTCTTCCAAGCTCGCCAGCGTATCGCCAACTAAATCAACGCCGTTAATATTCACGGTCATGTTGCTGCCCGGACTATTGTGTCCAGTGAGAACAACGTCAGTTTGCGCCGTGGCGGAAATTCCAGTCAAACCATTTAGCTCTGACGCCGTTTGAGCCGCAGTAGCACCTTGCAAGCTGGTGTAACTAATAATTTGTCCATCCGGCTCAATAAACTCTATCATTTGTTCTGGGTAACCATTCGATACAGCAGGAATACCCGCAATGGATGTTAAACCGGTATTGAGCCCATATTGACCAATATCGCTGACTGTGGGGTTAGCGATGGATATCATCGACCCCTCGCCTTCGCGTAATGCCGTGAATTCAATGATTCCACTGGTATTTAAACTGGCTACCACGTCGATGGTTGGGTCAGCAGAAAAGATTTCTGTGTTAATTGCACTCACCACAATTTGCGGGTTGTTTGGCAGCGCGCCCAAGTCAATGTTGATAGTACCATTACCACCGCTTGCTCCAGCTAAACTCAATTCAAATGCGGCCGGTATAAAGGTGGGCGAAGGCGCGGGAGGGATAGGAGTGCCGGTACCAACGATAGTGGTGGAAGTAGAGTTTCGCAAACCAATGTTTGATTCCCCAATAACAACGCCTTCGGTGACAAATTCACGCCCCACACTCAGCAAAACAGGTTCGGTAGAATCAAGATTTAACACCGATTCCACTAGAGTAGTTTGTCGTGGAGCAAGGTTGCTGGTTTGAATTTGAATGTCACCGGTAATACCACCGATATTGCCATCACTATCAGCATCAAAACCCTGTAAACGGGCACCGACATTATTGGTAATATAACCCGAATCGTCCAAACCAAAAGTGCCCGCCCGACTATACAATTGTTCTCCATTATTACTCAGCAGAAAAAAACCGTTGCCGTTAATGGCAAGATCCAACTCATTTTCGGTGAACGTGACATTTCCCTGGGTAAAGGCTTGGGCCACATCTTGCACCTGTACACCACTGCCTATGGCGTTTGAACCAGCACCTAAAACTGAGGTTGCATAAACGTCACCAAATTCTGCTCGAGACGATTTAAAACCTGTCGTTGATGCGTTGGCGATATTATTTCCGGTCACGGTTAAATCGGTCGATGCGGCACGAATGCCACTGAGTGCGGTATCGAAAGGCATAATTATCTCCTGCTCTTACAACTCGAAAGTGCTCGCTACTCTATCTCTGTAGAGGGCAGCTACAATTAATGTTTAAACGGCAACTCATTGCCGCAGGTGCTTATTCGTTAAATTGTTTTACCGTAGCCAAATCGACAGCGCCAATGCCGGCAAGGTTCAAAATTAGGCCACCATTCGCCGATACCGTTACACTATTCACATTCGCACTTAAAGCAGTATCGAGTTCAGTGGGCTCACCGTCTAAATTGGTGGTTATTTCAAAACGATAAACACCTGCGTTAACACCGTCATCGTGGCTACTTTGCCAATCCGTCAGCTCGCCATTCACTTCGGCATTCATGCCGTCCCAACGCAACACTAATTCACCGGCAGGCTGCGGGCCTAGAGAAATTTGGTCAACTAAGGTACCGTTTTCCGCATAAATATTCACGCTCACATCACTGGTACTATTGGGAACATCTACACTAGCCGTAATAACGCCTTCCGCCTCCAAGAGCGTTTGGTCTGATGGTACTGTTACCGATCGCCCCACTAAAGTAGAGGCCTGCAAAGCCTGGTTGGCTACAAAATTATTGGTGAAGCTATCAAAGTTATTATTCAGCTTGTCTAAACTTTCAACAGAGCTAAATTGGGCCAGTTGAGCAATAAATTCTGAATTTTCTTGTGGGCTTAGGGGGTCTTGATTTTCCAGCTGAGTGATCATTAACTCAAGAAAGGCGCTTTGCCCCAATTCATTGGATTTTGGCTCGTTTTCCGCTTTTTTCGCGATAGATAATTCGCTTAACAGGCTGTTGCTACCAAGAGCATTGACTTCGCTCATGCTTTTATCCTCAAACTTGGAATCAGATACTTATACATCGCTGTAAACTATTGGCCTAGCGTGAGAACACGCTGAACCATCTGTTTGGCCGCATTCATGACCTCTACGTTCACTTGAAATGAACGAGAAGCCGATATCATATTTGTCATTTCTTCCACAACATTCACATTGGGGTAATAAACATAACCCTCTTCATTGGCATTGGGGTTGTTTGGTTCATAACGAGGCTGCAAGGGCGCATCGCTTTCCACAATACCGTTTACTCTTACACCAATCGCACTTGCATCATCGCTGAAGCCACCGCCTTGTCCAGACATGACGGCTGCTTGAACTGCCGAAAATACGGGATGACGACCTCGATATACCTGATCAATACTTGAACTAGCCGTTTCCGCATTAGCGATATTACTCGCGGTGGTATTTAAGCGAATGCTTTGAGCATTCATTCCTGATCCCGCCACATCGAAAATATTTGATAAACTCATAACTCTATCTCCAAGCGCTACTCGCCGCGAATGGCTTTCGTTAAGCTTTTAAACTTGCTATTTAAAAACGTAAAAGATGTTTGAAACTCTAAATTGTTCTTCATGAACTCCGCATGTTCAACCTGTTCCTCAACACTGTTACCATCCACACTTGGTTGGTTGGGCGTGCGGTAAAGCGTTTCTGTCTCACCGAGCCCCCCTCGGCTAATGCGAACATGGCCACTGCGGGTTGAACTCATAGGAAGATCTGCTGAGCGATCGTTCAAGCGAGACGTCAGCGCCTGCTTGAAATCCATGTCTCTGGCCTTGTAGCCAGGGGTATCGGCATTGGCTAGGTTGCTGGCCAGCAAACCCGCTCGCTGGGCCCGCAAACGCAGTGCCGACTCATGTACACCTAAAGCATTTTCAAATGATATGCCCATAACTCAACTCACTATCGCTAAAACTATTAATTAAATATTGTCTGTTTTCTTTTCATACAGTGACCAAAGCAATGGCTGTGCCACAACCATAAGAACAGCTAGACCCTTGATTTTATTAGAACTTTTTATTCATTCTCTAAAAAGGTCAAGGTGAAAGCGGCAAAGCGGCAAAGTGTTTCCCTTGTAAAAAGTTGGCATCCACTATCGAGAAGAGATGAACACTCAAAGGCCTCATCACTAAGGGAAGGTAAGACGGTGGTAAGGGATTGTTAATGTTCACGTTAGAACAAAGCTAGGGGAGCTCTGTTTGAGCCTAGGTGATCTCAGCACAAGCTGCTGCATCGGTCACCATAGCCTCTAAGATTGGTAGGCTGTTTTAACAGGCACTTTCCTGCATGCTAAAAACCCTGGAAGCAAGAAGCCGCTTGAATTTAATCAGAGGCTCACTCACAGAGTGCGTATTGAGGGCTAGCGTTAATTTGCGCGATATACAACACCGGGATTACAGTGAATCATTTCAAAGAGATCAGAAGCGCTGGCTAGGCTTTCGGAGGAACCTAAAAACAGATAGCCTCCAGGTTTCATTGCCGCGTGCATGCGAGTAAGAATATCCCGCTTTAGCTCTGACGAAAAATAAATCAGAACATTTCGACAAAAGACTACGTCAAACTTACCCAGCAGGAAATACGATTCCTGCAAATTCAATGGTTTAAACTGAACCCTCTGCTTAATGCTGGGTTTAACTCGCCACATATCTGCATCGGGTTGATCAAAATAATCTCTTAATCGCTGCTCAGAAAGCCCACGGGCGATTGATAAACGATCATATTCCCCCTGCTTGGCATTATCTAGAATTTGACTGCTCAAATCTGTAGCGACTATTTCCAGAGGCATACTACTCACCCCCAAGGTTGCCCGAAGGTATTCTTCCACAGCCATACTTAGCGAATACGGTTCCTGCCCAGAGGAACACGCCGCTGACCACACTCGAATACGCTGACCGCCACTGCTTTTAATGAGCTCGGGCAGTAGGCTGGAACGAAAGTATTCAAACGGGTACGAGTCTCGAAACCAGAAAGTTTCGTTTGTGGTCATAGCGTCGATAACTTTCTGGCGCAGCTCTTTGTGAGCACTATCCTTAATTTTTTGCGTAAGCTCCCCTAATGTTCCACACTGGTAATCGATCAAAATTCGACGAATGCGCGTTGCCACCAAATACTGTTTATTGTGGCCAAGATCAATTCCGGCAACATTCTGCAGAAAATCGCGAAATTCTTGAAATTCACGGGAATCCAGTTGAACACTCCCGTGGCCAGTGGAAGAAGACGGGCGTTTTACACTCGCTTTCATAACGGTCCTGTAGTCACGGAGATATAAACACACAAAGAACAGCGATCAATATTCTTCAACTTAAGCTTCAACAATTTCACCCTCATCTGTCAGCTGGTCGATACGCATATTGACACGATTTGCCAACTCATCTGGGTGAAACTTCGCTAGAAAATCGTCAGCGCCCACTTTTTTCACCATAGCCTCATTAAATACACCACTCAACGATGTATGGAGAATAATGTGCATATTCTTAAGTTCAGGGCTTGCACGAAGTTCAGCAGTAAAGGTGTAACCATCCATTTCCGGCATTTCAATGTCAGAAATAATCAACAGCAATTCGTGATACGGATCCTTACCCTCATTAACAAGGTCGTGTAAGAAATTGAGTGCGTCTCGGCCATCTTTTCTTAAGGTGGTTTTACACCCCAGTGACTCCATCACTTTTTGAATTTGCTTCCTCGCAATTGTTGAATCGTCAACAATCAATACATGCTTACAGACTACAGTTTCTCGCTGCGCATTTTCGATAACATCCGCACTTACTTCAGATGGCAATGGTGACACTTCTGCCAGAATTTTTTCTACATCAATAATTTCAACTAACCGTCCTTCAACTTCAGTCACCGCCGTTAGATAATTGTCACGGCCAGCTCCTTTGGGCGGCGGATGGATATCGGCCCAATTCATGTTGACAATGCGTTCTACCGCTCGCACTAAAAAGCCCTGTGTAGACCGATTGTATTCGGTGATAATCACAAAGCAATTTTGCAGGTCATCCAAGGGGCTATAGCCCGTTGCCTGACGTAAATCCATGATAGGAATCGTACCGCCACGTATATGGGCGACACCACGAATAACAGGATGGCGCTTTGGGATTTCACTTAGTGCAGGGCACTGTAAAACCTCTTTTACCTTGAATACGTTGATCCCATATAACTGCCTACCACCTAAACTAAACAATAAAAGCTCTAGACGATTTTGACCGACCAGCTGTGTTCGTTGATTGACGCTATCTAATACCCCAGCCACTTAGCAGGCCCTCTTACGCAGTATACATTTTTTCACTTTCACGCCATCTGCCGCTCTAACGTAAAAACGAATCGTATCCATGGCTACTCTACCCTCATCAATGCTCGTCATAACAAATAAATCCTAGCGTGAGCGCATGGCCTAGCTTCTCAAATTCAGAAAAAAACGCCTCGAACGGCATAAGCTTTGCTATAACCTACATATAGACACGCACTTACGTCGACTTTCTGACGCACAGGCATATGTATGAATGCCGTGTGTTTTACATACAGCATAGGTCAATAATTGCATGGCGATGGAGTTTTTTATGTGGAGACACCGACATCAAGAAGTTGTAGATTCCGTTACGGACTCAAAACGACGCTCCCCCTCAAAACGCATAAATTCTGGCTTCCAAGGCCTAATACTGCTGCTTTCGCTGTCCTTAGTTATGCTAACCAGCCCGGCTGGGGCAACCAATGGTCAGCACGAAGATATTGAGCAGCTTCGGCGACTCATTCAAAGTCGACTGAACGAGCACTTCCAAAAACGTTTCCCTGAACTCACATTGGGCGACAACTTAATCATTAGCACAGGCACCCTCGATAGACGACTGCAGCTGGGTCTATGTAAAGGTCATATTTCCACTCAAATAAAAGAGCCCCCTCACACCAGCGCCAACGTTACTGTAAAAACCAGCTGCCAAGAAGGTACCCGCTGGACAATTTATGTTCCTGGCAGTGTCGCGACCTTTCGCGACGTGGTTGTTGCCGCACACAGCTTGGCTAGAGGCTCCCGCCTAGAAGCTGGGGATTTAACCTACCTGCGTATGAATACAACAACACTGAATGGTGGCCATGTGGAAGATGTGGATCGATTACTCGGTATGGAAGTCAAACGCCAGATTCGTGCCTCCGAAGCCATTAAGCTCAACTACATCCGCCAACCCGACCTTATTTCTAAAGGTGAAACGGTGGTTTTACGGGTAAAATCCCGTGTGCTAACCGTTGAAACAGAGGGAACAGCGCTCGCCAACGGCCACTTAGGGGAGCAAATTCGAGTCCGAAACGACCATTCTCAGCGAATTGTCGATGGCTTGGTTATGGGCCCTGGCGAAGTACAAGTGGCCAGCTGGTGATACAGTAAAGACGCGGTTTACGATAATATTGGCCCCTACCGCGATAAAGATTAAAGTAACGCGCAGTTAGGCCGATATCTTAACTATACAGAGCCCTTCTTCTGTCTGCGAACAGGTCAGAACGGCACAAACACACGATAGGCAACAGCAGGTTAAGTAGGTGATGCCCATGGTTATCGATCCAGGAAACGGCATAAACACGCGTAACACAATAGATACAGGGAAAACCGCCAAGTCCCAGAGTACGGATAAAAACTCTGTTGAACCGAAAGGGGATCCATCAAGTGCCGGTGCCCACACGAGCTCCGACAATGTATCCCTGAGTGCTGCCGGGCAAAATCTAGCCAAATTGGCGACAGACGTTGCTGCTGCTCCAGAAATTGACCAACAGCGGGTGGATGATATCCGCGCCTCCTTGGCAAGTGGAAGCTATTCAATGGATGCCGCTGCAACGGCTAGTAAAATGCTCGACCAAGATCAACTACTGTAATCATCCCGATATCACCTTCTCATGGAGGTGATCCTCCAAAGCTCCGAGCCTGGGGTAGCCGCGAACAAGCATCTACCGTGCAAACCCTGTCTATTCTCTGCAACGCCCTTTTTTCTCACTAAACTCTCAATAAGGCACAGAATTTGCGCGAGACACTGGCATTCGCTGAATTTGGCTTATATGACGACTTATTGACACTTCACTGCGTAGCCGCGCTGATCGACTATACTAAGGCCGCAAGTACCGGAGACGATTATGACCTTCTCACTTTCCCCTCAACAGTTGTTCGCTCAACTGCAGAATGACGTAAGCACATGCGAGAAACTACTCGACCTTTTGGGCCAAGAGCAGGAAGCCTTGGCAGAGCGAAACATAGAAGTACTCGACACTATCATTGAACATAAAACTCAGCAGCTAGAGGTTTTGGAGAAAAGTGCTCAACTACGCACCGATTGGACAAGGCAAAGCCTTGGGGGTGCCACCATTGATGACAGCATGATTAAAGAGCGCTGGCAGGCCATCATTAGCAGTTCCGAGGCGCCGCAAATTAGTGAGCAGTGGGAAAAGCTCAAAGTACTGCAAGCAAAGTGTAAAGCCGCGAATGAAGTAAACGGAAAAATACTCGCCCGCAATCAGAAGACGTTCAGCCGTTTGCTGGATATCGTCCGTGGCCAACATTCAACGCCTAATTTATACTCGGCCTCTGGCAAGTCTACCGGTGGTCACATTTCACACAAAGTTGGCGAAGCGTGAAGCAACGGCAAACCAGTATTTGCCTATAAACGCTAATGCAGTATCATACCCGCCCCTAAGACACCTTTGATCAGGCATCGATAGCTTCTGCTTAGCCCCTTAAAACATCGGAAGTTTCTTTGGCTCCCCTCCCTTAGCTCAGCTGGATAGAGCGTCCCCCTCCTAAGG
>Ga0065722_104371_pt1 | contig 20326 bp, 12 predicted proteins | sample BansetMetagenome_FD_59109 | JGI IMG/M metagenome (GOLD analysis project Ga0065722, IMG submission 59109) | Bankia setacea gill microbial communities from Puget Sound, Washington, USA - Caecum Enriched | ecosystem: Host-associated > Mollusca > Digestive system > Ceca | place: United States... | reverse complement strand
AGACGAGCTAGTAGAACTGCTAGAACTGGAAGACGAGCTACTTGTACAGGTATTTATAATACCGCCATCTCCGCTTTGACTCTCACAAGTCGTACGTCCTATGCAGCTAAGATTATTTTCCCAACCCCAGCCACTCTCTTGGTTCTCACATAGCGGACGAGGATCATCTTGATACCACTTACACTGCTCTACGCATTCGCCGCCGGATGATGAAGTACTTGAGCTCGACGAAGAGCTACTTGTACTCGATGAAGAACTGGAAGAAGAGCTCGATGACGAACTGCTTGAACTTGACGATGAGCTACTTGAAGACGAGCTACTGGAAGAACCCGTGTTATCCGCCGTAGTATTGCAGGACAACAGCTCCACCGGGCCACTGGCACTGCCGGTAAACCCAAATGATGTTGACTGACCAACTGCCAAGTAGCCATTCCAGCCAATGTTTGATGCCACAACCCCGTTGCCCGACTCACTAATACTGGCGTTCCACCCGTTAATTATCTGCGGAGCAGCCGAAAAGACCAGCTCAACCTCCCAGCTAGATACCGATGTCGACCCAGAATTGGAAACCTGAACATTTGCCTGGTATCCACTTCCCCATTCGTTCAGCTGCGTTATCTCGCAGGAAACATCCGCCCACGCCCCAGCACATAGTGATGCCAAACCGATGGCAAGCCCCACCGGCATTTTGGCAATATAGTTACGTAATTTCATTATTTAGCCCTCAAAAACATTCTCAGATATTCAGTTATACGGCCGCCCGTGGGATCGCCCCAGAACCGCCGCAATAGGAAATAGAAAATCAACCGCTACCTCATCCCTCACGCCAACAGCTTGTTAGTTCAACAACACCTGCATGCGTGTACTTATAGAAGCTTCGTTTACGTCCTGTAAAACACCATCTTCGTACTCCTGTAAGCCTCCAGTTTCGACCTGTAGTGAAAAACGCACTCCAGAACCAGGATAAATATTCAACGCTAGCGAGTTTACTGCGGCGATATCGCCAACGCCTCGCTGGCGAAAATCCACAACACTTCGGCGAAGCGAAATTTCAATTATCGACTTCTTTTTACTCCCCAACCTAAACGTACCGGAATAGTCACGAGGGGGGCCAACAATAGTGAAATTGACTAGACCGTAATATCCGCTGTAATCCAAATAACCGCTAAGCCCCGCTTCTTGGCGCTGAAAATAGTACTCCCCCTGCCATAGCCAGCGGTTACTTCTCCACGCTAAATCTATACTGGCATTTTTTAAATGCTCCGATTCATTGCGCGTACTTTTTATGGCTCGGCCGCCAATAACCTCGGGCGAAATTGCCTGAGATAAACGCACGCTTTGCATCTGCATATCATGCTCTGACCATAGCCCGCCAAGATGGAGCAAGCGACCGGCTTGATCTTTATAGGCCAGCCATGTCGCGCGCACGCTATATGAATGGAATGAACCACCGCCACTATTGCTATCCGTTTCAGAAAAAACGTAGCCTCCGAGACTAGCCGTAGTACTCCTTTCGCCCTTTATATGCCCCCAGCGCTTTTCAATACCAATACCATTCGAACGACCATAACCAAACACTTGGTTTGAAAGGGATCTTTCCATAAAGAACTGCGATTTCAGGCTAAGATCTTGATCCAGACCTCCAGGCTCTTTGAACCGCCCTACTTTCACCTCACCAAGGGAAGGCATTTCTTTGACAAAAAAGGCATCTTTAACACCTAACTTATTCTTCTTCTCGTCAACGTCTATCGAGAGCTCTGCCGATAAACCAACTTCAGCCGAATACTCCATACTGCCGCGCACACGCCGAAAACCACTCGCCATACCCTTTATATCTCCATCGGAGACACTGTAGAGATGTAGATCGTAGAGGATGTCCAGCGAATAGTCAGGGGATGCCACACAACGATCAGTAAAAACTAGCCCCGTAAAAACAAACAGAAGGGGCAATATACGAACGCCCCTCAAACAACTATCTCTATTCACTGGCGCGCAATCAATCGTCAACCGAACAAAAAACCGTTAACTGCGCGCTATCACTTAGATAATTAATAGAGCCGACATCTGCTTTAACAATATTCATGCCTGTACGGCTTTTTAGGTCCTCTATTAATTCCGCATGATTCTCAGGAGACAAATTATCGACTCTATCATAGATAATTCGCTTCTCAATTATTCTTGGAGCAAATACTTTTGCTTCTCCGTAAGCCGCCAACAACCATATCAAAACAACCAAAAGACTTAATTCAACAAAACTCAGCTTGGCGACAGCACACATCATAGAAACGACTATAACGATAAAGAGATACGTCATATCCCTCAGCGATATAGCTTCTGTCCTATACCTAAGCATTGAGAAAACTGCAAAAAGGCCAAATGCAAACCCCATAGACATTTCCACGTTATGCAAAAGGTACGTAACGAGAAACACTCCATTCCCAAAAAGAAAGAAGCCGAAGTAGGCTTCTCTATTCGGCGAACAACGAAAATAGATAAACCTCAACAAAACACTAGATCCAACCAGAAAAAGAAACAACCTAAACCCAAAATCAAAACTAAACATGTTCTATACTTCCACAGCTTTTGAATCACACACCGCTTTAACCCGCCGCTGTATACGCTTAAAACGATTCCCCCTAACAATTTTTTTGTCCGAACCGGTCATCACCATGCCCATGCAATACTTACTGTACTTACCCTTCCTTACGCCAAGCTCTTTAAGAATTCTATAAAAAGGTGAGCTTCGATCGACCTTTTCTTGTTTCAACTCAACAATAGCCATCGTAGGCAAGGCCACCTTCTCGTTGAGATCATTCATTACCAAGGTGCTTTCGAGATTGATATCTATCGTAACTCTCTCTTTTCTTTCCTCACTAGCCAGTGCGATCCTCTGGTATTCACTTCTCTGGACCTGCATTAATCCAGCGCCTGATGGAACACCAAGCGAATCTAAAAACACCTTACATTGCGATATATCTTCACCATTAACATCGTTCAATAGCATTCTTTTCTTAACGGTTCTTTTTTTATTGTTTTTGAACTTTACCTCAAGAAATTTTGTTTGACTGTCTACATACTCCCTAACTCTTACCTTAAAACGATTTAAACGTCCACTATAATGCATGTTGTAGAATTTTAGTCCGGTCGTATCATAATAAACACTACTGTACTGAAAACAGCGACGACCTCCAATTTCCAACGCAGTATAATGTTGGCGGGCCTTATCCAGCAGGCGCGGTAGAAGATCACGATGCAACAAAAACTTTGTGTCTACGCGATCCATCAATGCAGCCCCTTTCAAATCACTTAAGGTATGTGACTTAAATCTATTTAGTTGGTCTCCCACACAGAACTGATTACCGATTACCACATCCGAGCTCTCTTTTTCCTTCATATTTATGTCTACCTCGAAAAAGTGAAATGTGACTCTGTAGACACCCACACAACATCACTGCCAGCCAAAACCTAAGTCGACTGCATGTAATGTTTAGAAGGTATACTTAATGTGTAAACTAGCAGCGGAAAAACACATGCCCCAGCAGAGTATTTTCTTATTGATCTAACGAGCCGCAAACTACCAGAGAATTGTGTGTAAATTGTGTAGAGAATTTGCGCTTGATTTGTGTTTTTATTTAAATGCTAGGTTGGTTGCAACTACATGCTTTCATGGCTTCACCTAAATCCTCTTTTTGTCCACTTTTATTCCGCTGTAAGAACTAGAGCCTGGACCGCCAAAGTTGTTGAAAAATTTAACCAACAAACCAGACTTTGAGAAAAAAGTCCGTTACCAGTTAACATTTATGAAAAATAATCAAGAAACCATCATTATAGTAGTTTTTGTTCACTTCAGAATCTCGTAGAATGCACTCGAGTCATAAGATCGAAAGCCTGCCGCTAAAAATAACAGAGGTCCTTAGTACAACGAAATTCGAATTTCTCTCATGTCCTTAAAGCTATCCCACAAATTACTTATCGCTAACCTCAGCGTCATACTTGCTCTCGTTATTGCCTTCTTATCACTGAGCTTTTTTTCAAGCCAGTCACTGATTAGCGATATGGTTATGAAGGTAGAGTCCCCAGCCGTAGACGATCTTGCCAAAAAGCTCGGAACATTCTACAACCAAAAGGGCTCGTGGGAAGACTATACAACTGACCAGAGGAAGTGGAATGCTGCTGTAATTGACGTACTGAGAAGAGCTGCCCCGTTCGCTGGCCCGCCAGTTGGTACCACCTACCTATCGCCCCCCCGGCCCTGCGCTCAAAAACCATCGAAACCTCAGCCAACTAAAGAGTATCAACGAAATCCAGCTTTTAACGTAAAGCCAATACCCACACCCCGCCCACAGACTCGCAATAGTGAGCAAAAAATATCGCGAGTTACGATTCTACCACGCAAGGCTAATCCCAATCTCCCGCCATACCAGCGTAGCTTCCTACAGCGTATTAGTTTGTTAGATAAGAGCAAGAACATTTTAATTGGAGATTCCTACCCAACAACAAAGCTCGTCCAGACCGAGATTAAGTCAGACGGAAACATAGTCGGCTGGCTGTCCATTGCGGCACCGAATATTGAGGAAGACCCGCTTACATCTGCTTTCTTCTCACGCCAGCTCACACTGAGCCTTTGGGTAGCTTGTATAGGTGCAGCAATCGCCACGCTCGTCAGTTTTATTTTTTCTCGACATATTACTAGCCCCATACTGAAACTGCGTTCCGCCGCTGCAGAAATTAGTAAACGCAACTTCAAGAGCCACATCCAAATCGATACATCGGACGAGCTCAATGATTTAGCGGTTAGCTTTAACCAAATATCCAAGGAACTTCTTAATTATGAAATCCGACAAAAGCGCTGGCTAATGGATATTTCTCATGAATTAAGAACACCACTAACAATTCTTTTGGGCGAAACAGATGCAATGATCGATGGAATATACGAATGTAAAATTTCGTCCATCCGCTCCCTTCAAGAGGAAGCCCTGCAAGTTAAACGCTTGGTAGATGACCTCCATGAGTTATCGATGATGGAACGCATCGGGTTTCAGCTTAATTTTTCGCCAATTGAATTCAACGAATTTGTCAAAAACCACATTGCCAAATTTGAAGATATTCTCAAGCAACAAAAAATTGATATAGAATTCACACCAGATAGCATGCCAGCACCTCTAATCGGAGACATCAACCGACTCGCTCAGGTTATCCAAAACATCCTTCAAAACAGTTCCCGATATACCCAGTCTCCAGGAAAGCTCTTTATTAAGATTTTGCAGACGGAAAAAGAAGTAAGCTTATTTTTCGATGACACCGGCCCCGGAGTGCCCGCCGATGGGGTACATCATTTATTTGACCCACTATATCGAACAGATAGCTCTAGAAGTCGATCGACTGGAGGCGCCGGATTGGGCCTAGCAATCTGTAAAAACATCATCTCTGCCCATAAAGGCTGTATCGCAGCCTCTCAAAGCTTACTCGGCGGCTTACGCCTGCACATATCTCTACCTAAAGCTGAAGGTACTAATACATTATGAATCAGACAATACTGGTCGTTGAAGATGAAGTAAAAATTGCAGATTTAGTCTGTAAATACCTAGAGCTGGAAAACTTCACAGCCATGCAAGCTCACAACGGGCAACAAGCTTTAGAGCAATACTTTTGTTACAAACCAGACCTAGTGGTTCTCGATATTATGTTACCCGATATGGACGGAATTGAAGTCTGTAGCCACATTCGTGAGAACGCACAAACCCCCGTAATAATGTTGACGGCGAGAGTAGACGAAATTGATAGGCTAATTGGATTTGCCAAAGGTGCCGATGACTATGTCTGTAAACCTTTTAAACCTAAAGAGCTAATTGCACGAATTCATGCTGTATTACGCCGCAGCTCCCCAGCAACACCACCACACATCCTGAAAAGAGGTAGCCTGCAAATCGATACTGATGCACACTCTGCAAGCATAGCAAGCGTTGAACTAAACCTGACCAAAATTGAATTCAACCTACTTTGCTCATTAATGCAACGCCCAAACAAAGTATTTACCCGAGAAGAGTTACTCACATCAGTACAGGGAAAATATTCTGAGGGATATGAACGAAATATTGACACCCATATTAAAAATTTACGAAAAAAAATGAATAACGAGAGTACCCAGCAAAATTCCATTCGCTCAATATATGGGGTGGGTTACAAGTTAAATTAGCATACCAGCCAGAGCCAGCGATGCTATCAGATACTTTTTAGTGGACGTATATAACGCGGCGGCGGCCAGACTGCAATTCGTCCATACCACGCTTAAACCCAGGAACACTGTAAAATAACGCGTCAAAACTTCCATCTCGCATGCTCATTTTTAACCCTGCCTCTAGTCGCTGAGCGAGCACTCGATTTTCTTTTCGAACAAAAAAGTAAAACGGCGCAGGATAGTAAAGCATAATATTTGGCTCCACAACTAATCCTCGCTGAGCATGCCTTTTTTGCTCAGCCCACACCTCATATAAACCTCTAGGAAAATAGTCGAAGCGCTTGCTTGCCAGCATAGAGAATAACAACTCATACTGTGCAGACGTAACCACTTCAAGTCCATTGGATCGCAGCCTTACAGTATCTGGCCAATGAGCCCCCTGACCAGCAGCTAAGGAGCCCAGCTCAGGAAGAGAGCGAATATCGTCAAATTTTTCTTGCTCCCCATCCAAGATGAGAAACACTCTGTAACTGTTTAGATCATGGAGCAAGGGAACCTTAACCGCTCTGAACTCTTCCTCTCTCTGCTCGCTCGTCATATTCCAATTAAGATCAATCGCTCCACCTTTTTTCCGCAACTCACTAAACTGACGACCAGATGAAAGCTGTAGCTTTGCTATTTCAATGGAATAAGGGCCATAAACGGGCGCTGTTTTAAAAAGCACTAAATCTAATAGATCCAAAAAATATTGACCATGCTCAACCGATGAGTTGGCAATAGGGGGGACTCGAATTCTTGTATTCTGCAAACTCGTTGCATCACCAGTACCCGCCCATGTTAACGTATCGGCCACTGTGCACAACGGCATAAGACATACGACTCCCCACGCCAAATAGACATAATAAAACACAGAGAAATGTCTTAGAGAGACCTTTCTATTCACAATTTACCTTCATGTTTACTTGCGGACTTCACTCAAGCAATACAAAAATTGACAAACTTCTAAGCCACGAGTATTTCGCAAGCCATAATTTGTGTTTATCGAACAATATTGCCAAATAACAATATGCTATTTTTGTACGTTTTTTTATTATAACTCGCAATAACAAAATGGATGATAGTGTATAAATATTTAATGAGCCACTACATTCTGCACCTTAACATCAAGTAACTATGAAATACGCGTAATTAGTATGCAAGTCAAGGCATTCTCCTTAGCGGGAAACAACAACTATCCACATTGAGCGCTAAGTTCGATTCAATGTGTCAATCAAATATAGACCGGTCAACCGCAGTTTCGCTTTGCTCGGCCTATTCACACCGATAATCACGGTTCAGCACTACGCCTCAAACCACGCCGACCATTAAAATCACTATTTATAAAGTAAATTGACATAATCTTTAGCGCTTTGCTCCCAAGTAAACCGGCTGTCTGCTGCTGCGTGCACGATAGCCTTCCACTTACTAGGGTCCTCTTCGTGCAATACCAACAAGCGCTTTACCTGCGCAAGCATCGCTTCAGCTTGCTCTCGGGCGGTGTTGCCCGAAAAACAAAAACCTGTTTTATCGTGAATAACTGTGTCCTTTAATCCGCCAACGCTATTTACGAGGCACGGTTGTGCCGCTCTCATCGCTAGCATCTGACTAATCCCACACGGTTCAAATGAGCTTGGCATTAGGAATAAGTCACCATAACGATACAAATCAAGGGAGAGGTCGTGAGAATAGCCATTTAAAAAGATGAAGTTGCTGTATTGGCCACTAACGGAAACCAAGTAATCCTCATAATCGTTATCGCCACTACCCAGCATTAAAAATTGATTTTTATCACCGAGTAATATTAAAAGGTGCTCAAGGGCTGTCTTTCCGTCACTTAATCGGGTCGCCAGAATTTTTACTTTTTGCTCCGTTACCCGGCCAATAGAACAAAGCGTGAAACCTCGGCTTTTCTTAGCCAACCATTGCTGCAAACGCTTGTCGGCCACAAAGTGTGCGCTCGCCAATACCGCTACTTTACTGGCCCACACCACCAAGCATTCACTTGCTACCCCACATAGCTTTTTCTTTGCTGGGGAGGCGTAACGCGCGCCTTTTGGATACTCACATCCATTAATAATACCGAACAAATCGCCTTTTTCGTGGCGGTATAACAAATCCCGCTCTAAACCTTCTCCACCATAGATACCATTGTCATAATCGCTGGCTTGCAACACCTCTTTGGCATAACTCGGCGATACCGTATGAAGCCTATCCGCAAGTAGAATGGCGGCACGCATAGGGTTCAAGCAGTGGGGGTTTACGGTATCGGAAATAACCGAACCGTCATAGTGCATATTGGGATACCAACTTTCCAACGAGGAGTCATCCCCTTTGAAAGGCCGCACTCCTTGAAGGGCCAAGTTATGGATAGTAAAAACCGTCTTTATCGAACTCAAAGAAGAATACGTAGATGAATAGCGAATCAGAATCAGCAAGAAAGCTGTATGCCAGTCGTGACAGTGTAAAACATTCGGCCTCGGCAGCACGGAAGCTATCAACGATTGCGCGACAGCAGCGCAAAACAACGCATACTTCGTTGCATCAGTGGCAAACGGTCGGTTATCGTCATCATTGCAGTACACACTCTCACCATTCGGTGCGAATGCCGAATGATGTAACACATAGTTAGTGGCGCCACCATTTGTGTGCTGATACCGATATACTTCTACGCTGTACTCAACCCCAGAAAAAAAAACCTGTACCTCACCACTCAGCTCCATGCCTGCTAGCCTCACTAAAAAACCATAGGATGGCAACACAACATCAACTACTTCGCCTTGCATAACTAAGGCAGGTGGCAAGTCCCTAATAACGTCCCCAACACCACCAACTTTTGCTCCTGGCAAAAAATCATTTTCGGCGGCGATCATCAAAATTCTGTTTTTATCGGTCATATTCTATTGCTGTCTTCAATAAAAAAATCAGTGGGGCAAAACCACTGATCTTACTAATTTAATCGCGGTTACTCTCAAACAATCACTTATCCGGTTGCTGCCCGAGCATTTCTCGAGTGACCAGCACCACGCCATTTTTACTAACTCTAAAGCCCCTTGCCACGTCGTGCTCATGATCGTGACCAATAACCATGCCTTCTGGTATCACACAAGCACCATCGATAATTGCTCGTCTTATTTTTGCGTTTCGGTGGATTTCAACCTCTGGCAGTACCACTGACTCTTCAATATCGGTAAAAGAGTGGACACGAACATCTGAAAATAGCAACGACTTCTTGACTCGGCCTCCGGAAATAACACAGCCACCAGAAACCATTGAGTCGACAGCATAGCCACGACGGTTATCATCATCAAAAACGAATTTCGCCGGAGGCAAGTGCGTTTGATAAGTCCAGATAGGCCAGTCATGGTTGTACAAATTTAACGCGGGGGATGGCGACACCAACTCCATATTCGCCTGCCAGAACGAGTCTAGCGTTCCAACGTCTCGCCAGTAAGACGCAACATTTGTATCGTGATCGCGAAATCGATAGGCTCGAATATTGCTCTTCCCAATAATATTTGGAATGATGTTTTTACCGAAATCATGTTCAGAATCAGGATCTTCAGCATCTTTTCGTAGCTGCTCAAATAAAAATTCCGTATTAAAAATATAATTTCCCATAGACGCCAAGGTCATGCCTGACTGGTCCGTTAACTCTGTCGGGTTTTTCGGTTTTTCATCAAAACGAATTATTTGGTTATCATCGTCGACGGTCATAACACCAAACGCACCAGCTGCCTCGTCAATGGGTACTTCAATGCAAGATACGGTTAAATCTGCACCCTTTTCAACATGGTAGGCCAACATAGAACCGTAATCCATTTGGTATACATGATCACCAGACAAAACCATTACATACTTTGGTGCTTCAGCCATAATAATATCGAGGTTTTGATATATTGCATCCGCAGTACCTTGGTACCAATTTGGCGAATAACGCTGAGACGCGGGTAGTATTTCCACGTACTCCCCCAACTCCTTCTTAAAGTGGCTCCACCCCCGCACCAAATGTCGAATAAGGGAGTGAGCCTTATACTGCGTTAGTACTCCAATTTTTCTAATCCCCGAGTTAACACAATTCGAAAGGGGGAAATCGATAATTCTAAATTTTCCGCCAAAATGTAGGGCCGGCTTCGCACGCCAATCTGTTAACTCGTGTAAACGACTACCTCTTCCACCCGCCAGTACTAGTGCCATAGTATCTCGTGTTAACCGACTAACATATCGAGAGTTCGGATCTAACATCAGGTATCTCCTATCCATTTTATTGTATATTCTGTCAGCCGCCAACGCAGCAAACAGTTTAGGTTGGCTCTCTAACGGCAGCCCGCATTGGTTAATAATTTATAGTTTTTCTATTTTCCAAATGTCGCGCGCGTAATCCGTGATAGTTCTATCACTAGAAAAATACCCACTCGCGGCGGTATTTAATATGCTCGATCGCGCCCAGCTTTCTTTATCCGTATAGGCCATTGATGCCTCAGCTTGTTTGTTAATGTAACTTCTGAAATCGGCAGCCACCATCCAAGGATCCATCGGATTTCGTATAGATTCGACAATAGGCTCAAAAATACCCGGCTCAAACATACTGAAATGACCGCATTCAATAAGCCTCATTACACGCTTTAAGTCTTCATCGTGCTCAATAATTTGATTGGGATGATTATGTAATCGAAAATCTGCTATTTCCTCTACCCGAAGACCAAACAGAAAGAAATTCTCCTCACCAACTGCATCCAATATTTCAATATTGGCACCGTCGTAAGTGCCTATGGTTAGCGCACCGTTCATCATGAACTTCATATTGCCCGTACCGGAAGCCTCCTTACCAGCAGTTGAAATCTGTTCAGAAAGATCCGTACCGGGACAAATAATTTCCATCGATTTAACGCGGTAATTAGGCAAAAAAGCCAATTTTAAATACGGGTCAACACTTGTATCAGAGTTGATGACGGTGGCGACGTTGTTTGCAAGCTTAATAATCAGCTTTGCTAAAGCGTAGCCTGGAGCAGCTTTGCCTCCAAATAGTATAGAACGCGGAACCAAGCCTTCAGTATCACCTCGGGTTATGCGGTCATACATATGAATAACATGCAATATGTTCAGAAGCTGCCGCTTGTATTCATGTATACGCTTTACCTGCACGTCAAACATACTTTGCGTATCAAAAATAACATTGCATTTTTGTTCCACGCGCCGCTTTAAACGCTCCTTGTTTTCCTGCTTTACGGCCATCCAGCGTTGCCGAAATTCGGCGTCTTCAGCCAATGGCCGAATTTTTTCCAGCTCGGATAGATCTGTTTTCCAGCCAGGGCCTATTGCCTCACTAAATAGATCACCTAAACCCCGATTACAATGCGCCAACCACCTACGCGGCGTAACCCCGTTAGTTTTGTTATTGAATTTTTCAGGCCATAGGTCATAAAAATCTTTAAACAGACCCGTCGTCAACAAATGTGAGTGCAAAGCCGCAACCCCATTCACCGAAAAACTCCCCACGATGGCTAAATAGGCCATTCGCACTTGGGGATCATCACCTTCTTCAACTAAAGACATTCGCTGCTGTCGAGCAACATCACCAGGCCAGCGATGAGCAACAATGACCAGAAATCGTGCATTGATTTCGTAAATAATATCCAATAACCGAGGCAAAAGCTCACCAACCAATTTGACCGACCAGCGTTCGAGAGCCTCGGGAAGTAAAGTGTGGTTGGTGTAGGCCATGGTATGGGTCGTAATGCTCCAAGCCGCATCCCACTCCAAGCCATGCTCATCCATCAGCAACCGCATAAGCTCGGCAACGGCCAATGTTGGATGAGTGTCATTTAATTGAAAACAGTTATATTTTGCAAACTCAGAGAAATCATCACCATTTTCCTTTACCCAGTCGGCGAACACATCCTGTAAACTTGCCGATGCCAAAAAATATTGCTGCCGTAAACGCAGTTCTTTTCCGTTTTCACTGGCGTCATTGGGATATAACACCATTGTGATTTGTTCTGCCAAATTCTTTTGAGCAACAGCATCGGCATAGTCGCCTTCATTAAACTCCTGCAAATTGAACTCTTCTGTTGCAGCTGCTTTCCATAAACGCAGCGTATTCACTTTATCGTTTTTGTAGCCTGGTATGGGCATGTCATAAGGCACGGCCAGTACGTCTTGCGTATTAGCCCAGCGCACACATTGCGTTCCATCATAATTATTGTAATACTCGGAGTTGCCGTAGAATTTCACTCGATGAGAATGGCCGGGCCGTTCGATTTCCCAAGGGTTACCTGCGATGAGCCAATGATCAGGTTGCTCGACTTGCCTTCCCTCCTGAAAACTTTGTTGAAACATGCCATATTCGTAACGAATTCCGTATCCAATTACTGGCAACCCAAGTGTTGCACAGCTATCCATAAAGCATGCGGCTAATCGGCCTAAGCCTCCATTACCTAGGCCAGCATCTTTTTCCTCCATCTCAATGGACTCTAGATCGGAACTGAAGTCGCTTAAAGCCGTTCGGATGGAATCCTGCATATTGAGATTGAGAATAGCATTCCCAAGGCTTCGACCTAACAAGAACTCTAAAGACAAATAATATACTTTACGGATTTTTTCTCCGCCTTCATGAGCTTTGGTGATACGCCAGCGCTCCATCAGCCTATCTCTAACAGTCAACGCTAACGCTGTCATCATGTAGCCGCTAATATCATCAGTATCGAAACGGCCCAGCGTAAAATTAAAATGTCGATGTAAATCAGCTTTGACTTCTTCATGATCATTACTAAGTACAGGCTGCATTATTTTCTTTTCCATAACACCTTCCTCATTGAAGTATGTTCTAATCAAACTGAGCGACCAATAATTGCATTGATCTAGAGTGTAATTTTACTAAACCGCCTTTTTTCTGAGTAAGCAATTTCGGAACACCATCAGGCTCAAACGTATCAATGATACAGTTCCAATAGAGCGCCTCTATGCCTTGGGCATCTGGCGTACCAATCGGAAGTCTAAAATCAATATCTTCGACACCCGAATTAAACAAAATAATAATTCGGCACTTCACACTTTTTTTTGCGTGCTTTACGCCGTCTTGTCGATGAACGGTTCGCTTATCAAGGACTGCAGCTTCCACCGGGTATTGCTCCAGTATCCACCCTAAACTATTCACTCGCTGTTCAGTCCAATGAGACTCCCGCATCTCTTCCCCTGAAGCCCCGACCCAACGAACCACACAGCGAACATCGGCTTCAGGTTCATCCGGTCGATGAATATAACGCACAGATGTAAGTAGCGGGTATTGCTTACGCACAGCTAACACATAGCGAACAAATTGTTGTAAGTCCTTGTCGACGGGGGCGACTTTTTGCCAATCTATCCAATTAAGTTCATTGTCTTGGCAGTAGGCATTATTGTTACCACTTTGTGTCTTACCAAGCTCGTCGCCCGCCAAAAGCATGGGGGTGCCCTGCGATAAAAACAGTGTCGCCAGATAATTTCGTTTTTGCCTTTGGCGTAATGCAAGAATCTCTTCACTCGCGGTCTCGCCCTCGGCACCATAATTGTCACTAAAGTTCGCGTGGTGACCGTCGCGGTTTTGTTCCTTGTTGCGCTCGTTATGCTTGCTCTTATAACTCACTAAATCGTGCAGGGTGAAACCATCATGGCTAGTAATAAAATTAATACTGGATGATGGGGACCTACCGGAGTGCTCAAATAGATCACTTGAACCATGGATGCGGCGAGCAAACTCCGGTAATACACCCGGATCTCCTTTCCAGAAACGACGGCAAGTATCGCGATAGCGATCGTTCCATTCGCACCAACCACTGGGGTAATTACCAAGCTGGTAGCCGCCCGGACCAATATCCCACGGTTCCGCAATCATTTTCGCACGCGCTAAAATTGGGTCCTGACGAATGGCATCAAAAAAACCACTCCCTGCGTCAAATCCATATGATTCTCGTCCAAGTACCGTGGCTAAATCAAAGCGGAACCCGTCCACCCCCATCTCTCCCGCCCAAAAACGTAGGCTATCCATAACCATTTGCAATACCCGAGGATGCTTCAAATTAAGAGTATTACCGCACCCGGTATCGTTGGAGTAAAACCGTTGGTCATGAGATTGCAGGCTGTAGTATGAAGCGTTATCAATGCCGCGAAAAGATAGCGTTGGGCCCAGGTGATTTCCTTCAGCTGTATGATTGAAAACCACATCGAGTATGATTTCTAATCCCGCTTCGTGCACGGCACTAACCATGCGCTTAAACTCTTTCGGATGACCGCTGCCAAGATATCCACTATGGGGGGCGAAAAAATTTAGGGAGTTATACCCCCAGTAATTTGACAAGCCATGAGTTAACAGAAATTGCTCATCCACAAAACCGTGTACCGGAAGCAACTCTATAGCCGTAATGCCAAGCTCTCTCAGATAGTTTAAAACCGATGGGTGTGCTAGGCCTTCGTAAGTTCCTCTATCATGAGCAGGCACGTCTAAATTTAGTTGGGTCAAACCTTTGACATGAGCCTCATAAATTACCGTAGAGTGGCGCGGTATATATGGCTTATTGGATGCTGGCTCTGGCAGATCATCAAGTATCAACTCCTCTGCCGACACAACCATGCACTTGGGCATTTCCGCAGCATTATCCCGATTGTCTTGGACTAGGTCTTCGTGGGGGCTATCTACATCGTAACCAAATACAGCGGGAGACCAATAGAAGTCTCCATCTAACCGCTTAGCATAAGGGTCAAGCATTAGCTTTCGCGGATTAAACCTGTGCCCTCTTTGAGGCTCATAGGGGCCATGCACACGATACGCGTATAAAGTCCCCGAACCCAACTCTGCCACAAATCCATGCCATACCTGATCAGTACAAAACTCAAGTGGAATACGCGCAATTTCAATTCGACCTAGCTCGTCGAAAATACACAACTCCACTTTCGTCGCATGTGCCGAAAATAACGCGAAATTTACTCCGCCCTCCACACAATTGGCACCTAAGGGATAGGCAACGCCTTCAGAACAACGGTATGTTTTTTGATTAACAAATTCTGTCGTCACAATTTGGTCCTCTCAGCCCTATATCTCAGGCCAAGCTACGCTATTTAGTTGCATTGCAAGATCACTGCGCCTAAAGGCGGCAACGTTATCTGTATAGAATATTCACGGTGGTGCCATGGAACACCCTCGCTCTTAAGCGCAACGGAATTCCTCACATCACCACCACCATAAGCTTGGCTATCGGTATTCAAAATCTCAGAATAACTGCCTGGCTCGTTCACGCCTATTCGATAATCTGGGCGCACGACCGGCGTAAAGTTACACACGACCAGAACCTTGTGTTTTCCATCTGCCGCTATTCTATAGAAAGCGAATACGGAGTTGTGCCGATCATCTGCTTCAACCCACTGAAAGCCCGCCTCTTCACCGTCAACTTCATAAAGTGCAGGAAACCGTGCGTATACTTTGTTCAGATCACGGATAAGATTTTGAACCCCTTTATGCTCGTGAGTATCTAGCTGATGCCAACACAGACTACTGTTGTGATCCCATTCCGGACCCTGCGCAAATTCACACCCCATAAACAAAAGCTTTTTACCTGGGTGCGCCCACATAAAAGCGTAATATGCGCGTAAATTTGCAAATTTCTGCCATGCATCTCCGGGCATACGGGCTAGAATTGAGCCTTTTCCATGTACCACTTCGTCATGACTAAGAGGTAAAATAAAGTTCTCACTAAAAGCGTAATATAGACTAAAAGTCATGTCGTGGTGGTGATACTGGCGATGAACTGGCTCTTTAGCGATATACTCCAAGCTATCATTCATCCACCCCATATTCCACTTGAAGCCAAACCCCAAACCGCCATAGTTGGTTGGCTTTGAGACTCCCGGCCAAGCAGTCGATTCTTCTGCAACCATCATGGCATCGGGGAAATTCTTATAAACGCGCTCATTGACATGTCTCAGAAAATCAATTGCTTCTAAGTTTTCCCTGCCACCATAGGCATTGGGTATCCACTCACCATCCTTGCGGCTATAGTCTAGATAAAGCATTGAAGCTACAGCATCCACGCGCAGCCCATCAATATGAAATACGTCTAACCAAAACAGAGCATTGGCCATCAAATAATTCGCGACTTCTTTGCGGCCATAGTTGTAAATAAAGGTATTCCAATCAGGGTGAAAACCCTGACGAGAATCTGCGTGCTCATACAAGGGTGTTCCATCAAAACGCCCTAAACCGTGCTGATCTGTCGGGAAGTGCCCCGGAACCCAATCTATTAACACCGCTATACTTGCCTGATGACAACGATCGACAAAATATTTAAAGTCATCAGGGTCGCCGTAGCGACTCGTTGGAGCAAACAAACCTATCGGTTGATACCCCCACGAACCATCAAATGGAAATTCGCTGACGGGCATCAATTGTATATGGGTGAACCCCATATCAGTAACATAGGGAATCAATTTATCGGCAAGTTCGCGATAAGTTAAATATCGATTATCTTCTTCTGGAACACGCTGCCAAGACCCCAAATGCACCTCATAAATTGAAACGGGCTTATCACGCTTAGTGAACTTGTGCTTATCAATATGCCACTCGTCATCCTGCCAACAATAGCGTCCGTTATCGTATACTCTGGATGCCTGTTCAGGCGGTTGTTGCGCATAAAAACCGTAAGGGTCTGCTTTATGGGGTAAAAGTTCGCCGTCACTTCCCTTAATTTCGAACTTGTAGAGAGCACCCTCACTAACATTTGGAATAAATATTTCCCAAATACCGCTGGGAATATGTTTTCGCATCATATGTTTTCGACCATCCCAGAAGTTAAAGTCTCCAACTGTTGACACTCGTCTAGCGTTAGGTGCCCATACCGCGAACATACATCCGTCCACGCCGTCGATAGACTTTAATTGAGCTCCCATAAAACGATAGGCATTTTCGTGAGTTCCTTCCCCTAGTAGATAGAGATCCTGCTCTCCAATACTCGAAGGAAAGCGGTACGGGTCCTCGAAAAGGGCCCACTCGCCCTGATAGCAGGCATTAATGAGGTATTCCGGCGGGACATCACATTTGACCAGCGCTGTAAAAAAACCTTCTTCCCGAACTTTATCAAGCTTGACATATAACTCCGAGCTGGAGCGCAAAAAAACTTCTGCTGCATCGGCAGAGGGAAGAAAAACCCGAAATTCGTAATGCTCCTCCCCAACACGATGGCACCCGAGAAACGCGAAAACGTCTTCGCAATTTGAATCAATTATTGACTGGATAGCCTCTGGTGAAATTGTATCCATTAGTTGCTTCGTCTCCTGCTAACAAGCACGTCGTTCATCATTAATAATCTGGAGCAAAACCAAAATTTCTTCAGAAGAAAAAATGGCTTCAAGAGTTTTACTTATTTTACGTTGCCAATTCGCATGCTCTTGGTAAGTACCGGGCACGTTTACCGGATCCTCCATTAAAAGACAGTCTTCGAGCTGAATAACAAATAGACGTGAGGACACTCGACTCACTGCAGCCAATAGAGAAAAAATCAGCGTCTGATCCGCTTTCCTGTCGGTCTGTCTATCCGACCAAGCCTCGGGCAACTTATTTTGGGATTCAAGAAAGTTAAAGACTTCCTGCTTATCGCGCTGTCTCTGACCATACATAGCTGCATAGTCTACGCCTTGCTCGAAGATTCCCAGCCTATCACGTAGAATTAAGTCACTGCCGTCCCACCAACTTTTTAGGGTGGGAACATCATGATTATTTACCATTGCTAAAGCATGCACATCATAGTTTTCTGGCGGCTTAAAACTATGGTAATTTTCTTTTTCAAAATAGAATACGCGGTTGGTAAATACGCCGGCTTTAGTGATGGCCGCACGAAATTCAGTAGGGACCACACCTAGATCTTCACCAATTATTGCACATGAGTTTAAATGACTTTCTAGGCAAAGTAACGCTAGCATATCCTCAAAAGGATAATATACGTATGCACCCAAATCGGCGGTTGTGCCTGGCGGGCACCACCATAAACGCATCAAGCTCATTGCATGATCAATACGCAGGGCACCGCAACGCGACATATTTTCCCGCAATACCGCGATAAAATGTGAATAGCCCGTTGCGCGAAGATGAGCTGGGTCTAACGGCGGCAAGCCCCAGTTCTGGCCTTGCTCAGCTAGAGGGTCTGGCGGCGCACCAACGGAGGCACCCCGGCAAAATTGTGACGGATTCGCCCGGGCTTCTGCACCACCACCATCTGCGCCCACAGCCAAATCTCGCACCAAGCCAACCTTCATTCCTTGCTCAATGGCCACTCGCTGACACCTTTCAAGCTGAACATGTGATAGCCATTGCAAATAGCAGTGAAACTCAATACCTACTGCATGTTCGTCCAATATCGAACGTTGCTCTAATGAATCTGCGCTTGCAGATAGTAAAGCCTGATCAAGATTGGCACGATAGATGGCGCCATCCCAACGATTAAAGCTAAGCTCGAACAGTGCAAACTGGGTAAGCGCAGCACCGGACTCCTCCACAAACGCTAAAAAGTCGAGATAGCGACCGCTGCGATTTGCCTTTTCATGGAGGCTAAATTGCTCAAACATCTTTTCAAAAACAGCATATTTAATGTCTTTAACACGTGTATAGTTGACTAGGTTATTCTGCCGTAACTCCTCCAAGGCCCTGTTTCTTTCAGACGCCACCTCATCACGATGTAACACCGTAGAACTTTCATACTCGGGCTCGATGGTTGGATCGATATACAGCGGATTTATAAAGCGGCGGTCTGAGGGACTATATGGACTACTATGATTTTCGACGTCGGGCAACAATGCATGCAGGGGGTTCAACCCAATAAGATCCACACCCAGTTTTGCACTTTTCCGTATTAGTTGCTCTAAATCGCTAAAATCACCTATACCCCAGTCCGTACCCGAACGTAAGGTATAGAGCTGGACAATGAAACCCCACGGTTTATCGAGACTCTGAAGCCAATCGGGTTGATATACACTACAAGGGCAAACAGCTAATACGCTACTCACGACCCGCGTGCCATCTCCAGAACCGAAAGTTAGCTCTAACCGATAATACCCCGGACAGGATGTGTTAGTCGGGATGAGTCTTCGAGAATATCGATGCTTATCGAAAAGATAATCGCCAATTTCTGCAACCTTATCAGGCCTTACTGCCCCACTATCGACCACTACACCGTCATCGTCTCTTAAACACCACTGTAGCTCCTGGGACAGTCGCTCTGGGTGAAGGTTGACGTAAAAGCTGGCAACCGTGATCCCGTCCTGTGGACACAACACACACGTCTGGAGTGCCGGAAAAAAATGACGCCAAGGCCCCACATCTAGCTCGTAGGCCTCTCTAGAGACCTCCTCTGCGCTAGAAATATTGACACCCATGGTTTCTAATAGATTCAGCCGGTTTTCAAGTGGTACTTTAACTTGCTCGCCTCGATAATTCTGATACTCATCAGCGATTCCCCGCCAATAGAACAAACGTTCTAAGTCGCTCATATTCGTCCCGTATTCTCCTGTTACAGTCTGTACTAGCAAACAGACTGCCAAGTATTACCCGATTAAGGTTGCGATATGTAATTACCCTGTTCTAATTGCCCTCACTCGGCCCGAAAAACCTGTTGAGCCAAACGCGATACCGACAAATTGGCCGCGCAGTTACTGATGTAAAGAGATTCAATACCTCTGATATCGATGCAAAATACTGTCTTTGACATGGACCTACAAAACCTATTCCTAGCGAAGAATTAATAAAGGCTATAAGTGGGAAATAAGTTTAACACGAGAAGTATTTTCCGAAGACGGTGATAAAGCCGTGTGTTACTTATTAGCATTTTATATATGCCCTATTAGGCGAGGCTGTTAGCATGAAGTTGAATAATAGTCCCAATCGCCACTATTTTCCCCTAAAACAACAAGGAAAATCACTTTATAAAAAATTTTGATGGCGACAAGTTTAAGATGCTCAAGAAACAAACACACGAGGTAAACACTAAAGAGTAAGTGGCCGTAAATAGCCCAAGCGCTTAATTATAGGGATCTACAATTTTGAATTGTAGCGAGCATAAGCCAGTAACTCATTGAGCCTATTTAAACGTAAAA
>Ga0065722_104370_pt1 | contig 20463 bp, 16 predicted proteins | sample BansetMetagenome_FD_59109 | JGI IMG/M metagenome (GOLD analysis project Ga0065722, IMG submission 59109) | Bankia setacea gill microbial communities from Puget Sound, Washington, USA - Caecum Enriched | ecosystem: Host-associated > Mollusca > Digestive system > Ceca | place: United States... | reverse complement strand
AAAAGCCATAACAATGTTCGCCTTAAAATTAAAGGTGTGCAATTGGACGATAGCCTGAATACAAATGATTATGTCGTAACTGATCCGTTGTTACATTTACCGCCTAACGGCAGCACCTCCACACCAACAGAGACTTTGTTAACCTTATTAGTTGATCCCCGTGGCGAAATTCCTATCGCTAGTGCGGCAACACCCTTAAAAGAAATTAGTTTGGCGCCAGGCCCCGTAGCCAGAGCTATGGAAAACATTGTCATGACATTCAGAACGGGGCCAATCCTTGTTGATCCGGAGCAGATTAGCATGCCCTTACCTGGTCAGGTGGACGGTAAGTGGTCTTGGATTCACCGATCGGGTGTCACCCTTTGGCAGGAGCAGGATCAAATTAATTCTCAACAAGATACCGCCAGCTTTAAAAGCAAGCCACCCACTCTACAGCAAGGTTGGTTGAAGCTTGGTTCGGCATTGAAGAAATCTCAGACTAATTCAACACAATAGGTGGGTTCGCCACATGAGTACGATGTTTAATTATGACCTCAGTCCATACGGTGTAGTGAAAGGCGAAAACGTAACGTTTACACTCACTATTACTAATCCTTTTGATGGCAAAAAGCAGGATAACATCAGTATATCGTTGCAGATTGATAAAAATCTTACGTCAAATAGCTCCGATATCCATCCTTCTAGTAAATCGAAGAATTGGACCAATGTGGCCCAGTCCACTTCTGGTGGTGAGATCTTTGTTATACAGCCAAATGACGATGTGTCACTCGACGCGGGTGAGTCGGTACAGTTTTCGTTTTCGAATGTCGCCATTACCGATAACGACAATATCGGCAAGGTCGCACTAATTGAACAGGTGGCTGGCGAAACGAATAGCGCGGAGATTTCCGTACTTAAGCTGCAACCCAAGTTGGATATTGTAGGGTATGCCAATCCAATTAATATTGGTAAAGGTCAGTCTACAACACTGTTTTTTACCTCAAATGCAGCGAGTCGTATTAAAGTTGAGCCAATTGGCAAAACAATTTTTACCCAAGCTCAGGGAAACGGCCAGACTTTTTCAACCTCGTTAGAAGTGACACCCAAATATCAATCAGGTGATTTCTACCAACAGATCTACACCTTAACGGCGTACAACGACGCTGGCGATTATGCACCGTGTAATATTGCTGTAACGATCAATCCTCCTCAGATTGATGATTTTAACGCAGCACCGGTTTCTGGTGTCAGTCTTGATGATGATTCAGCCGTTACCTTTAGCTGGAAGACCCGTTATAGCAATGTGACCTATCTGCAACCAGAATTTGGAGGCCCGATTCAGGTTGCCAATAATGGTCATCAAACGTTTAATGGCAAACAGTTAAAGCAGTTTATAGGAAGCAAGCCGAATCAGTCGTCGTTGAAATTCACACTGGTTGTTAGTGATAATGATGGCTACAGCCTAGCGAGTAAGCCGCCTGTGACGATCGGTCTGGCAGATGCAAAAATCTTATATTTTAAGTTTCAAAACCCAGACTTAACCCACCCAATTTATGCAACATCCAATGCGGTGACTGCCGTTATGGAAGGTACAGCGCAAGCAAGCTATACCTTTTCAGTTAATGGTCCTGGAGGGCCTTTGGAACAATATCTGGGCGGTGCAACTGATGTACCTCAGATACAGTACTTCAGTCCAAATAAAAAAGATATTCAAGTGGGTGATAAGGTCACCTTAAGTTGGGTGGTGCAACAAATTAGTAAAATGACATTTAACCCAGGTGGAATAGATGCACCCATTGATGCCGAAGGAAAGGGCAGTATAGATGTCACGGTCGACAAGGATACGACCTATGTGCTGACCAGTCAAAGTGGATTGTCTAGTACTTTGAGTATTAAAGTCTCTGGGCCGAAGTCGAGTGTGAAGGAATAGGGATGTCAGTCACAAAACACACACAGGGGCAGCCAAGTGCTGAGAGAGCTTTTACACACCGTCTAGCTCACTATGGTATTTCTTCCGATTGTGTCATGGATGAGGTTGATACTGCGGCATTTACACAAGGTTTGCACTTGGGACACTCATTGGCATATTCGGATTTGGTGCCAACCGCTGTGCGAACAGTTTTTACAGTCGCTGAATTGAAGCAATTGGGAGGTATACCCGATGACAATTTTCGCCACGGGCTGAAGGATAATTTTGTAGATTACCCTCCTGTTTTTGATGATGTAAGCATGCCGTCGTTGGCTGAGTGCCAATTTGATATCTGTCAGCTAAAAAGCAAAATGACCCCACAGCAGTTGGAGTACACCTTAATGGCCTACGTTGCTTATATCAAAGGTGATTCTAGCAAGGTAGTGGGTTATGAAGCGCATATTAATGCTATTCATTTTCCTCTTACCGTGACCTTGTATGCGATAAAGCATTTGCATGTCAGTGAGGGCGCCGCTCTACATTTAAATAACCCCGAAACCCATCCTGTTTGTGTCGTGACCGAGCGTCTAACGATGGACTCAAAAGCGGAGCTTCGTGTTTACACCCCGGCGGTAATTGACTCTCAGTGTGCTGCTATTACCAACTTAATATTTGTCGGTGAAAATGGAAAAGCCGGTGCTAATGCACCAAACGGATTTAACGGTGCCAATGGTCAGGATGCAGTGCAGGGACAGGTCACAGACTCATACCCCATGCCCTTTTGTGTTGGCCAAGTGCGAGCCACTCGGGGTTTATCCGGAAACCATGGCAACCATGGTGCATCAGGTGCAGATGGTCGTATGGCTGATTTTTGTTTGCTCTGTGGTCTGGAGTTCTTGGGCACAATTCATATTAGTTTTGATTCAGCTTGCGGTGGGCGAGGAGGTAAAGGCGGTGACGGTGGTAGTGGTGGTAACGGTGGTAGTGGCGCCGATGCAGCTGGAGTCTGCGGCCCACTTACCGCTGGTGAGGGTGCAAAAGGCGGTAATGGCGGTAATGGTGGCAATGGCGGTAACGGTGCTCGAGGTACTGACTTGATAGTGTCTTTCCGTGGCCTTCTGCCGAAGATTGATTTTGCTTCGCAGCTAGATTTGTCATCCATGTTTTGTGGTGGCGAATCGGGTGCCTCAGGAAATGGTGGGCAGGGAGGGCGTGGGCAGGTACCCGGTGAAGACGGAGTTGGGGGTAGTGCTGGGCAAGCTGGTCGTTCGGGTAGACAGCCCACACTGAGTTTGGTTGCAGAAACGTCTTGAGACTGTGGTTTACTGAGTGTCGATTCGATGTGTGGAGGGGTCGCGTTTCTGTACACCTAAAAATTTATAGAGAAAGGAATATTAGGCATGGCAAAAACATCCAAAGACTTAAGTGCCGAGCAAAAGGCGGCTTATGAAGCAACCCTCGCCAAATATGGCATTAACAGCAATCAAGTGGCAAAGACCGTTAATACCGGCGACTACCCTAGCGGGCTAGACGTAGGGCTAGAACAAAACTGTACGAAAAAAGTGCCTATTAGCGATATAGATGAATTAAATGAAAAAATGGGTTTTCCCTGTGAGCATTACACTAATGGTAAAGCCGATGACTCCGATATTGAGTACCCGCAGGAGTTTGAACAATGCAAAATTTCAAAGCTCAACAGCAAAGCCGATGATTTTAGAACACAACTCTGTAAAGAAGATCACAACACATTGTCAAAAGCCTTGAGTTGTTGTCTTCACGGAAATTCCCAAAAAATGGCGAAATATAAACCGGCAATCAATGCGGCGTTTTTCAAAGAGCCGGTAATTATGGCAGTGCATGCTGCTCAGGATATTACTATTTCCAAAGATCACCCCTTAGTTGTCAAGAGTAAAGGAGGAAAAACCGCGCACCTTATTTATGGCACTGTGACGATTGAACCTGGCGGTTACATTTTGGCAGAGGTTCCGTTCACGATTACGAGCCAAGTGGTAACTGTTTTGTAGCGAAAAACACTCTAAGAAATTATTTTGACTTGTATTTTTGATGTTGCTCTAGACGATTATCCAGTTTGTTGTAGTTTAAAAAAACATGCCAGATAAGCAATAAAGTCGCTTGGTGGCTTAAAAGATCTTTGCAGGGAGAAAAACGCTCTTTGCAAGTAAACAAAGGCAATACTTAAAAAAGGAAAATAAACCATGGCTAAAAAATACTGTGACTTGACCGATGAGCAAAAGATCGCTCACGAGTCTGCGCTTGCCGCGTACGGTCTTACCTGCGCAAGTGCGCCTGAGGCAATTAATACCTCCGATCACCCGGGTGGGTTAAAAGTGGGGATCGGAAGCAATTGCACAAAAACTGTGAAGGTAAAGGATATTGACGAGCTCAATGGCAAAGTCGGCTTTCCCTGTGAAAACTACGTTAGCGGTAAAGCCGATGACTCTGATATTGAGTATCCGCAAGATTTTGAAAAGAGCAGTCACGCAAAGCTCAATACCAATGCCGACGACTTTAGAAAGCAACTCAGTAGTGAAGATCATAAAACACTGTCAAAGGCTATGAGCTGTTGCCTTCACGGTGATTCAAATAAATTAGCAAAATATAAACCGGCGATTAATGCCGCTTTTTTTAAACAGCCAGTCACATTGGCTGTGCACAGTACGCAGGATATAACCATAACGAAAGACAACCCATTGATTGTACCCAGCGACGGTGGCAAAACCGCACACCTTATTTATGGAACCGTTACCATTGAACCTGGCGGATACATACAGTCCGAGGTTCCGTTCACTCTCACCAGTCAAGTATTTACTGTCGAATAAGCCTTTGGAGCACACAATATGACAACTAACACCGGTATCGTAATTTTAGGGTCTTCAGGGCAAGACGGACAAACAAACCCAAATCCACCAGGAAAGAATAAAGATGGCAGTCCGGCAACGCAAGGGACATCCAGTAAGCATGGTTGCTCTGGGCAAGTGCAAGCTGGGCCCGGGTTAACGGGGATTGGAGGGCAGCCAGGGGGAGATGGACAAGACGGACAAATGCCCAGTGTCGCCACCTTCGATTTGGGGGAGATAACAGGTACTGTTCCTTTCAGTTTTACGCCAGCCCGAGGTGGTAACGGCGGCGCAGGACAAGGCGGAGGGGCAGGTGGTGATGGTGGTTCAGGTGCAGGTAAAAGTGGCAATTGCGGGGCGCTACCACAAGGAGATGGAGGTACTGGCGGAAAGGGAGGCGATGGTGGTAACGCCGGTAATGGTGGCAATGCACCGGACATATTAATTACCTATACCGGTAGCACGATTCCGAACATCGATTACCCAACGCCCGCTGAATTAAGCGACTTGTTAACGGGTGGAAAAGGTGGTGCGGGTGGAGTGGGTGGTGCCGGCGGAGCGGGTAGTCCAAAAGGTGGTGCTGGTGGAACCGGTGCGGTGGGAACTTCTGGGCAAACGGGTAAGTATAAGTCTTATTCCATCAGACAAAAAAGCTAGTAAAAAGCTAAGGAGTTTGTAATGAGCGAACAAGCTGTTATTAGGCTGCAGCCACCCTCTTTTAAGGGGCCGGCTCAGAAAGGTTTTACCGGGTATGACGGGCGCCCTGGCAACAATGGCGAAAACGGCGGTTATACCCAACCGGAAACATATCGCGATAAAGGTAAGTGTCACTGCTCAAAGCCGGGTATCAGTGGTGGTATTGGTGGGCCAGGTGGCGATGGTAATACTGGAAATGTTGGTTTGACCGGCCTAAATGTTAGTTTGTATCTCGATACTATAGAAGGCTCGTCGCCGCTTACCGCAGTTACTAGCGCAGGTGTTGGGCAGCAAGGTGGGCAGGGCGGTACAGGTGGCCCCGGTGGCTCAGGCGGTAATGCTGGTCAAATGAACAAAGAGGGGGAGGAAAACTGTTTAGAAGGTGGTAAACCTTCTTGTAGTCCTGCTTCAGGTGGCGTTGGTGGTGCTGGAGGAGAGGGTGGAAATGGCGGCAACGGTGGCGTAGGAGGAAACTCGGGCTATATCGTTGTGCAATACACCACCAATAATGGCCCGCCACTGAACAAGGCTAACTTTAAGAGTGTCGCAGGTGTTGGAGGTGAGGCCGGTGAAGGTGGTTTGGGGGGAGAAGGAGGGCAAGGAGGCCAAAATGAGGTGGTGGGCTCTGAAACACCAAAACTGGCAGACAGCGGTTCAGCGGGTATAGCTGGAAGCGTGGGTAAAAATGGTGCTGCCGGTGAAGTACCTCAAAACCCGGTCACCATTTCCAAGCAAGGAGGGCAATCATGACTACCTTGGCGGATGCTCCTTCGTCTGTCATAAGCTACGACAGTTCTTTGGGTGCTCAATTGGCCGGTTTAGCGGTAGTTGCTAACCGGCCAATTAATTCAACTTTACTGCCAGACAACTGGCAGTTTAATTATAAGGGAAGTGCCAGTGCCGATAACGGAGGTTCCCAGTATTTTTTTGCGAGCAAGACACTCACAATAAAGGGTGATGACGTCAAAGTGTGCGTATTGGTTTTGGGCGCTCAGTGGTCGTCGTTTCTTAGTTACTACTTTCCACCGGCTAACCAGATAATGGAGCCGTTACCGGGGAAAATAGCGGGTGGAAAAACAACCAATAATGCGAATGTAACGTTGGGCTTTGAACAGCTCTACGCGGTGATTCGTAAAAGTTTACTTGAAGACCTGCAAAAAGTTAAAAACAATGTACCTGGCTACAGTGATGCGATGCCAGTTATTACCGTGGGCATAGGGCCAGGAGCCCCATTGGCTCAATTGGCTGCGGTGGACATTCGTCCAGGCAAAGACCCCGTTGGCGGTGAAGCGGCATCACCTGTCACTGAGTTGTCGAGCTACGTGTATAGCAGCCCCGCTTTTGGTGATGCTCCGTGGAAATCATTGTATGAATCAGTGGTACCCAACGGCTACCGAATTGTTGCCACCGGAGACTATTTCCCAAAGGCTCCGGGTGCTGATAAGGGTTACCTCCAAGCGGGGTTGGTGGAAGACCTTGGCGTCCATATTCCGATCTATGATTCCCCGTGGTTTGAACGAGACGGCAGCTACTATTCAGCCTTGTTGAGTGGTGAAAGCCCCAGTGATGCTTCACCAGATTCGGGGTCGAGTAGTGGTGCACCATCCGCTTATGATTCTGTACTGGCCTTTACCTTGGGAAAACTTGTAGCCGTGGTGTATCAGCAGTATCAACACCCGGGTTCTGCTCCGGTGTTTAACTATAAGCCGTATGATGCGCTTGAATATTTCGGAGACAATAATGACGCTTGGGTTGGACTATTTGATAGTCCAAGCTTTCTCGTTATATCTGCGAGAGGATCCGTAACGTGGCAAGAAACGATGGACAATGTGTGCAGCTCTGCCTCCGGCGTTATACCTTGGGTGCCAGATAGCGGCGACACCGACTATGGTCAATACTCACAACCGTTGATTAATCTATACAACTCCATACGCACGGCGATACGGGATATGCTGAATAGTGCCAAGAATAAACCCATAATCATTACGGGGCATTCTGATGGCGGGTCATTGGCTAACCTCATCGCCTTGGATTTAACGATCAATCCGCTGGCGGGGGGGCGAAAAATTCACGCTATCTACACCTTTGGCGCTTTACCGGCAGCTACTCCGAGTTTTGCGCAAACTTTCGACAAGATTTTTGCGGGGAATAATTTTCAGGTGGTGCGCCCAACGGACGTGTTACCCAAAATTGAATTCCAATTCCCAATGTTTAGCGTGGGCACAGCAGTGAATCTTGATGGAGGCGCTTTCAACGCCGGAAATGGCAGTACCTTCCATGCATTGTCTACCTATTTGGATTTGTTGGATCCAGGACAGTAACGGTGGCTGCAAAAAAGGAAATATTTCAGGGGTGGAAAAAGCATCTGGCGCAATGGCAACTGACACCAGATGCTTTGGCTCTCAGCTTAAGGGTTACGCAGGAGTGTTCTAAAGTGCTGCTGCATTGGGATGAAAATCTTAGCGACCGAAGCCCAGTGAGTAAACAGCGCAACCATGTCACTATTTATGGATATCGGGATGTCTCAATTGCAGAAAATTGCGAGTTGGTTGTGGACGGTTTAGTCAATGAACAAACCCACCTCTATATTGAAAACCTTAACATGTTACCTGGATCGGCTTTACGTCTGCAAACGGATAGCTGGGTATTTATCAATACCCTGACAATTGCCGGAGTAAAAGCACTTCCTGAAAACCACGAGTGTAGTGCCACGATTATACTCAAACCGGTAAAGGGCAAAAATGGCTCCCAAGGAATTGATGGTGTCGATGGCGTTTCTGCTACTGATGTGGCTTGTTTTGGCAGCAATGGTGGCTGTGCTACATCTGGGTGCGACGGCGAGGATGGTATTGGATCACGCCGTGCATTTATTCGTATCGGTTTGCTAAATGGAAACCTTGATTGCATTGCCAGTGCTTCTGACGGTGGTGATGGTGGCGATGGGGGTAATGGCGGTGTTGGCGGTCGAGGGTTGGAGGCCTTAGCTGGCTCTGGCGGAAACGGTGGTCATGGCGGGCACGGGGGCCACGCCTCCAGTGGCGGGGAGCTTTTTGTAACAATTGATGCTTTGTCTCACAATTCAAAGGTGAGGGGAAAAACGCCTATTCCGCAAGGTGGCAAAGGTGGAATGTTCGGCCTGGGAGGTTCTATAGGGCTTGGGAAACCGAATGGTCAGCCGGGTTTGCAGGGGGCACTAGGGAGCACTGGAATGAATGGCGAGCCCGCCTGTATTTATCTCCGCTACCCGGATACCCAACTATCGAAACAGGGAGTTAAGGTGAATGCTTGATGAAAACGCTCGGCCAATAGCGTTTGGAAACACCTGCGAAGTGTTTCCCTGGCAGGACGGTAAAGTCATCAAATTATTTTATTCTGGTATCAGCTCTCGCCATGTTGTTCACGAGTGCTACATGGTCAAACATGCCTATGAAGCTGGCTTAACGCGTCTTGAACCCGGAATAGAATGCCAAATTGGTGAACGCTTGGGTTTGATTTACAATCAGGTTGAAGGAAAAACCATGGCCGTTACTTTGAGAAAAAAGCCGTGGTTGTTATGGCATTACATCAAACTCTTTTCTTTTTTGCACGCGAGACTACATCGTCGACAAGCACCTGAAGCGTTTCCATGTTTTCATCAGGAGCTCAGGCGTCAGCTAGAGCAGTCTGATCATATTTCGTCAGATACTCGCGGAAAACTTATGCTTCAGCTAAAAGGTTTAAAAGCTGATACGCGTGTTTGCCATGCTGATTTTCATTTAGGGAATTTATTGATCGACTCACATAAGCAAACCACCTTAATTGACTGGGCTGGCTCTATGCAAGGCGATGCCGATGCCGATGTGGCGCTATGTTGGTTACGTATGGCCAACGTCTCAGCTACCGGTGAAGGATTGAATTGGTATGAGCGGCGCATTTTGCATGCGTTTGCTCAAGGCTATATTCGCTATTATCTACATTACAGGCCAAGAGAGACTCAAAACATTGTGCAATGGATTCCACTTATGGCCTTTTGGCTCTTCAATAAAAGACATCATCGGCATTCAACGTATTTACCTCGTTTTTTGGATGTTGATCAATTAGCCAAAAATCAAACGGTGGCGAGACTGTTTTCATGAGTGGAATAAAAGATCTTTCTGAAGTCGATGCTGTACCGTTTGCAAAAGGGAATAGTTGTGAGGTCTTTCACGGGTCTAACGGGAGGGTGCTTAAACTTTTTTTGCCAACTATTGGCGAACCTCACATCCGTCACGAAATCCTAATGGTAAATGAGGCCTTTGCGGCGGGCTTAACGTCTCTTGTTGTACAAGAAAAGGTCGAGGTTGGGAGCCGAACAGGCTTAATCTACAACCGTATAGAGGGGCGTTGCCTAAAAAAAGCAATTTTAGCGGAACCTTGGCGTCTGCGTCAATACGCAAAGATACTTGCCTTACACCATGTAAAGCTACATCAGAAAGCAGTTCCTGAAAATTTTCCCCCTTTATATGAGTACATTGAAGACGTGATTAAGAGGCGTGATTTCTTGGGGGGTGAGGGAAAAATCAAAGCGCAAAAATGCCTTGAGGAGCTTCATTCACATACGGGCATCTGTCATGGCAATATTACTTTGCTTAATGCGGTGATAAAAGACCATACGGTCACATTTATTGATTGGGTGGGTGCTAGAAAAGGCAATACCGATATTGATGTGGCTTTGTGTTGGTTGAGGCTGGTAAAAGCCTCTCAGCCACAGGCAGGCAGAAATATTTTGCAGCGATACTTGCTAAGGTATTTTGCAAACGCCTATTTTCACTATTATTGCAGTCACTCTCCTAGTACAAAATTCGCTATGCAAAATGCGCTTCCTTTGGCTGCATTAATGCTTGACGACGTTAGTCAGAGTCATGGGTTTTCCGCGTTTGATCAGTTGGGTAACGATGTGATCACCAGCGACTATTTTAATTTAAAAGGAGCATTTATATGAGTGTTCAAGAATTTACCTCCGACACAGAAAAAACAGATCTATCAGAAAAATCGGCCGGTAACCCGTTGTTAACAGATTTGGTGTTTGCCTATTCTAAGCACAAAGCGGCGGAAACAGCACTGACATTTTTGGATGTGAACGGTGAGTTTGAAAGCGCATTAACCTATGGTGAACTTGAGCAGAAGAGTTGTGGTTATGGAGCTGCCTTACAGCGTTATGGAGATATAGGGCAGGTCGTATTGATTGCTGTGGATAGTGTGGCGGATTTCATCCCCGTATTCTTTGGCTGCTTGGCTGCCGGTTTGATAGCCGTTCCAGTGCCTACGCCGAGGGGAGAGAAAGACAAAAAGGGAATGTCTCGAATTGTGAATATTGCTCAGGTTGCTGATGCGCAGTTTATTGTGTGTGATGGCTATACACTCAAAAATCTCTCCAGATCCCCCCAAATTACCGCCCGTGTTTTGTCCGTGAAACAGTTGGACGCAGATGCAAATGCCGCTGAATTGAGGCAAGTTAGGTTGGCCACGCACAGTACTGCATATCTGCAATTTACGTCAGGTTCCACAGCATCACCGAAGGGTGTTGTACTGACTCACTTCAACGTTATGGCATCGCTGCGAGATATGTCCGATACATTTTCACATTCACGAGATCTGATAACCTGTGGATGGTTGCCAATGCACCACGATATGGGCTTGGCGGGACTTCTTTGTTTAACTTTGTATGAGCAGGGCCAAGCGATATTAATGCCTCCTGCCGCGTTTTTAGGCGATCCACAGCGGTGGTTTAAAGCGATTGACCAATATAATGCCAATATGTGTGCAGCGCCAAATTTTGCCTTCGAGCACTGTATTAAAAAAATTAAGCACACTAATTATGATTTAAGTTCGATGACCAGTATCTACATTGGTTCGGAATTCGTATCTGTCCCTACCGTAGAAAAGTTTTGTGAAAAATTTTCAGTGAATGGTGCAAAATCAAGTTCATTTATCCCTGTTTATGGTCTCGCCGAAGCCACTTTACTCGCCGCTGGTGGTGCAGAACGTTTCCCAGAAATGAAAAAAAGTGTGGTGGAGTACGCGCCAAACATAGACGCGTCAAAACGACAGCTATTAGGGTACGCCATAAATTCACATTTTCCTCTCCGCGTCATTGAAGGAAACAAAGTGGTGGTATCTGGTGATGCTGTGGCCAGTAGTTACTGGCCGAATGATAAAACGCACTGTCATATGCTTGAGGGTAAGCATTACTTTGAAACAGGTGATCTCGGTTTTATTCAAAATAGTCGTTTGTACCTTACGGGGCGTGAAAAGGATACACTGATTGTTCGCGGGGTGAATCACCATGCAGAAGATTTGGAGTTCAGTATATCCACACGGATTGGAGCGCAACATGGTCATACGGCTTGTTTTGCAAGCGGTGAAAACGATAGAGAACATTTGATTGTTGTACAAGAAGCCTCTAGACATATTTCCTTACAGCAGGCTACAGCGCTAAAGGAGAAAATTCGGCAGGCACTAACGATAGAGCACGCTATTAGCCCAGACGAGGTGGTGATTATAGCGCAGCAAACTTTGCCTAGAACACTGAACCATAAAGTGTCTCGCTCTTCCTGTTTGGTGCAGTATGAAAATAAGATGTTGAAGAAAGTTGGTATGGGAAAGCGGTCTATATCTTCGACAGCGGGGGTATTTGCAATTCAAGGTTCAACTCCGGTAGATGAGCCGCTAGCGTTAGTCTCTATGGCCTGTCGCCTACCTGGAGGTTGCGAAAGCCCTGAATTATTTTGGGAGTTGCTGGCTAACGGTCGAGATGCCATTAGCGAAGTGCCACTGTCCCGCTGGAACAACGACAAATTCTACGACCCTAAACCAGCTACGCCAGGAAAAACCAATACTCGCTGGGCTGGATTTGTTGATGATATTGATATGTTCGACCCAGCGTTTTTTGGCATATCACCTGCTGAAGCAGCAGAAATTGATCCGCAACAACGGATGCTCCTAGAGGCGAGTTGGCGCCTTTTTGAAAATGCCGGACAAACTCGGGAAACACTTAAAGGTTCAGATACTGGGGTTTTTATTGGCGTATCCACGAATGACTATCTGTATACAAAAATTAAATTGATGCCAGGAATGGATAGTTTTAGTGCCTATTCTGGCTTGGGAAATGCCAATAGTATCGCGGCTAACCGTATTTCCTACCTTTTTGATTTGAAGGGCCCAAGCATGGCGATTGATACCGCCTGCTCATCGTCTTTGACTGCTCTGCATTTGGCCGCTCAAAGTATTCGAAATGGTGATTGTCGTCAGGCAATTGCTGGTGGGGTGAATGCATTGATATCCCCTGGGCCAACAATATCCCTTTCTCAGTTTGGCATGATGGCGCCAGATGGTCGCTGCAAAACTTTTGATCACCGCGCTGACGGTTACGTAAGAGCCGAAGGATGTGCACTGATAATGCTTAAAAGAAAGTCAGATGCCTTGCAAGCAGGTGATTCAATACTGGGGTATATTCTCGCTAGTGCCATTGCGCAGGACGGACACAGTAATGGCATAACACACCCGAACCCGGAAGCTCAGCAGCAATTGATTCGCCGCACCTTGGCAAAGGGAAACATTAATCCCGAGACCATTACGTATATTGAAGCCCACGGCACAGGCACTGCAGCAGGAGATCCTGTAGAAGTTGTTCCACTTCGCGAAACCTATGGTAACGGAAAATCGGAATGCAAAATTGGTTCTGTTAAAGCGAGTATTGGTCATCTTGAGGCTGGGGCAGGTATTGCCAGTGTCTTAAAAATACTGACAATGATGCAACATCGACAAATTCCACCTCAGTTGCACCTTAACGAGTTAAATCCTGCGATTAAGCTCAGCGGATCTCGCTTGTCCATTGCGCAAGAACTGCAGGATTGGAAAAGCACTGGGCCGCGCAGAGCCGCAGTCAGCTCGTTTGGCTTTGGTGGCGCCCTGGCGCATATGATTATTGAGCAAGGGCCCGAGCCAGAGGTGATTGAACCAATAGACGATCTAGCAAAAAGTGAGCTATTTGTTCTCTCAGCAACAGATACTGCAGCTCTGGTCTGCCAAGCAAAAATATGGTTGGATTGGTTGAGTGGAGGCCAATTCTCTGTGCTCAATCAGTCTTTGGCATCTGTTTGCTATACACAAGCCCAACACCGCTCTGATTTTTCTACTCGCTATGCTGTTCCGGTAAAATCGTTTGCTGGCTTAGTGCGAGAGTTAGAACGTTTTACAGCCTTTAAACCGGTACTCCAACAGAGTAATCATTTTAGCGTATCCGATACACAGCCGGGGTTTTTGTTTACCGGACAAGGGCAAAACTATTTTCAAATGGGACATGCCCTTTATCAAAGATTTGAGGTCTTTAAAAACGCGTTTGATCGCTGCATGGCTGTGTACAACGCGCTAGCGAATGGCCCTGAGTTACAGGAACTAGTCTTTCATTGTTTGGAGCATGCTTACATTGATGCCAGTACTTATCAGTGTCATTTGTTTGCTGTGCAATACAGTCTGGCTCAACTGTGGCTTAGTTTAGGTGTTTCACCGCAAGTTTTAATCGGGCACAGTGTTGGAGAATATGCGGCAGCGGTAGTGGCGGGATGCATGACAGCAGAGGATGCCATGGAATTGTTGTATCACCGAGGAAAACTAGTTGAAACCGTTGCGAAAGGGCAAATGTTATCCTTAAAAGCCGATCATAAAACGGTGGAAAGTATACTACCGAATATCGCTATCGCGGCTCGCAATAGTCGAAAGTCCACCGTTATTTCTGGCTCGCCAGAGCATATTGCCTACGCCATAGATATTGCCAAAGAAAATGGCATCGACGCTAAATTGCTCCATGCCGAGCGGGCATTTCACTCGCCAATGATGGACGAAATTGCCGATACCTTTTTGGCTTACGCTGAACGAGTACAATATAACGAACCCACAATTCCATGGGTGTCTACAGTCACCGGGGAACCGCAAACGCAAGCTCCCAATGCACACTATTGGCGCTGTCATTTACTGCAAACGGTGCTTTTTGAATCTGCGGCTAAAGCCGTTGGTGAGGTGCCAGTATTTATTGAGATTGGTCCCGGTGGCACCACACTGGCCATGCTTAATGAATGTCTAGAGCATAGTTCTGTGTATTTACGTTCCTGTAATAGACCAAAAGCGGGCAGGGGAGAGACGGACAGTTTACTCAACAGTATTGGAAAGCTTTACCAGCAGGGGAGCGCGTTACAGTGGCGCTCTCTGTATAGTGAACACGAGTGTCGACGCGTCTTTGTGCCACCACAGGAGTTCAACCGCAAACGTTATTGGTTAAAAGATGCAAGCTGGGATAAGTTGGATGCATTTTCTTCAGATTCGGAAGTGTGCGCACCGCCAGCCTCTGTTTATCAAATTGACTGGGTGTCCACGGCTGCTGAAGCGGGGCAAGTGACTGAGGAAATAAATTGGATAGTGATTGGTGAACCTTCAGCAATGCTGGATTCCCTAACAAACTCACTACAGGGTTCTGTATACCCGGTGGCGCCTCAAGCTGATAGAGTTGGCTACCACCAGCAGTTTAGCCATATTTTTAACACCTTGGCCAAGGTTGGCGATAAGCATTGGCGAGTCCTCTACGCCAGTGCTTTAGGCGGGCCTTCTGCACCATCTGTTGCGACACTAAATCTTAGCCAAGATGCGTATGGCCCAGCAGATTTAATTCGCGCTGTACAGGGGATGCTCGATACTGGGGAGACGATCCAGCTTTGGATCTTGACACAAAATGTACACTCAATTGGCGAGGGCAACGATGAAAAGCCCAATATTATGCATTCATCTGTGTGGGGTGTTGCTCGTACCTTATATTTGGAGCAGCCACAGTTACGCGGTGGTATTGTTGATATAGACGGGCCCTGTGATGCTCTAACCCAACTGTTACACCAGCCCCCAAAAGAGCGTGCAGTCGCTATACGCAATAACCAAGGTTTTATTGCCCAGCTTGAGCCGCTTCCCCGTACCGAAAAAACCAGCTTCTCCTTAAGGGATGATGGTGTGTACCTAATAACCGGCGGTCTGGGAGGGCTTGGATTAAAGTCGTGTGAGTGGTTAGTTGAAAAGGGTGTAAAACACATCGTGTTGACTGGGCGTTCAGCCTTTCCACCACGCTCTCAATGGGCTTCTTTGAATGAGCAACATAGGTATTTTCAAAGCGTTCAAAGCCTTTTGTCGATTGAGAAAAAAGCGGCGGTCCACGGAGGTCTTAGACTTCAAGTAGAAAGTATTGATATTCGGGACAGCGAAGCGATGACGAATTTGCTTGCATCCTTAGAGAAGCCCCTACGGGGGATCATTCATGCTGCGGGTGTAAACTGGTTCAGTAAAATTGCTGAGTTGGATACGCATCGCATGCTTGACACACTTAAGACCAATATTTCAGCTGCGTGGAAACTACATGAACTGACGGTGGAGGAGGACCTAGATTGTTTCATTATGTATTCCTCCGTATCAGCGTTATGGGGTTCCGTTGAGCTGGCCCACTATACGGCGGCAAATTATTTTCTCGATACCCTTGCTCATTATCGAAAAGCGAGTGGTTTACCAGCGTTGTCTATCGATTGGGGGCCATGGGATGAAGTCGGCATGAGCGCCAAAGACTCGGAGAAAAACGTGTTGGGTAAGTTGGGCTTGAAGCTGATGCCGCCATCTGTAGCTCTGGATTCAATGGAATTTCTGCTTTCGTCTAGGGCCACCCAAGCGATGGTAGGTGAGGTGGATTGGAATAAGTTTAAGGCCTTTATTGACTTCTCACTATCGCCTTCGTTGTTCGCAAAAGTGGAACAGCAAGAGGGAAGTGTGGAGAGTAGTATAGAGCACATCAATAGTGTTGCTGATATCACTTCTTTGCCCCAGCAGCAGGCTTTGACACTGATTGATGAAATTATTAGAAATCAACTGTCTTCTGTCATGTTGATTGATTCTATTGACACTCTTGATGAAAACCATCGTTTTAATTTTCTCGGAATGGACTCGTTAATGGCCATTTCTTTTGCGGCACAATTGCAGCAGTATTTGGGGATAAAAATGCCAAATACTCTCGCGTATAATTATCCCACCATTAAAGACGTAAGGCAGTTTATCTATCATGAACTCACGGGCTCAAGCCCTGTGCAAGAGGTAGAATCTAAGCCGCTGAATAGCTGGTTGTTACCCATAGACGAGAGCAGCAAGGGCATAAACCTCTATTGCTTTCCTCATGCAGGGTCTGGTGCATCTATTTACGCTGGTTGGAAGGGTCTAATTCCAGGCGCAAGTATCACGGCTATTCAATACCCCGGTAGAGAAAATCACAATGCTCCACCTATTTCGAATATGGTGGATATGGCAGACGAGATCGTGGCACAGATCGATACTGACCAACCTTTTGCTTTCGTCGGTCATAGTCTCGGTGCACTGATCGCGTACGAAGTAGCGAGTAAACTAAAACAGCCGCCCGAGTTTGTTGTATTGTCTGGGTGTGATTCACCGCATAATCACCAGACGGGTGAAACGCATCTATTAGAAAATGAAGCATTTGTTGATGCGATAATACAACGTTATGATCATCATTGTATTCAACAGCAACAAAAAGAAGCGATGGTTTCCAATCTGAAAGCATTGCGCTCGGATATAACGTTGTTGGAAACTTACCAGCCTTGTTTGCCTACCTTAAGCTGTGCAATTCATGTATTGGGAAGCTTGAAGGATCCCGTAACCACTTTACGCGGGTTGCAAAGTTGGATCCATTTGAGCGAAAGTGGTTTTAGCCTATCTTTTCACAAGGGCGGACACTATCTAATAAAGGAGAACCCCACTCCACTCATTAATGTTATTAGAGTTGAAATGGGTAAGGGGCAATAAGATATGAATAGAAATATTAAAGCAGACCCTTGGTACAACATTTTTGGAGGGAAATATACGGGTGAAGAACCTAATTTTTATTCAACCCAGCAATTTCCTTGGGTAAAAATTCTTGAAGATAATTGGGAAATTATTCGAGATGAGTTGACGACTTTGGTCGCAGAAAAGCCACAGAGATTACAGCCGTATTACATCAATAAATCCATGTCATTTCCACCTAATCACTGGAAGACAATGGGATTGTATTTTTGGCGATTTACGTTGCACAAAAATTGTAGACGCTGCCCAAAAACCATAGAAATTCTAAAAAAAATCCCCAATTTGACAGCGGCTTCGCTCAGCATTCTAGAGCCGAACGCAAACATAAATCCTCATCAGGGTGATACAGATGCCGTTATAAGGGGGCATTTGGGGTTAAGTATACCGGCCAAAATTCCTGATGCGGGTTTTCAAGTTGGTCAAGACATCAAAAGCTGGGAAAATGGTAAGGTGCTGCTTTTCTGTGATGCTCACGCGCATACCGCTTGGAATAATACCAATCAGCGCCGGCTAGTGATGATTTTCGATGTCATGCGTGAGCCTTACGCCCAAACAAAGGATACCGTTTGCGCAAAGGTTCTTGCGGATGCGGTATTGCAGATGCTATATCAGTCGGTACCACTTCTAAACAAGCTGTCGGGCCGGTTTAAACATTTGATTTACACGCTATTGGCCTATTCAATTAGGGTCATATTGCCAATTCAACGCTCAATTGGGTTCTAGACCAATGAAGACACCAAGATATATCGTTGCTTTGACCGATAGCAGCGTTAACACTGTATCGCCAGCGACTGGGGCATACTGCAGAGCCATGTATAGATTATTAAGGGTGTTATGACACGCTAGGTGCCGCCGAGTTAACTTGGTTTCGAGGTAAAATAAGCCCCTATGGCTATTGCATCGTAAGAACTGCTACGGTGGTTTTGGGCGACTTTTGAGCATGATTCACATCCTGAATTCACACCACCCTAATTGTTGTCGAATAGCTTAGGAGACTGGCTAAATTGGCGTAAATACGATACTCTCGCCCCAATTTCCAACCCAAGAAAATGATGTATCCCTATGAAAAGAGTTTTTCCCCTCACGCACGCCAAAATCAAGCCAGCTCGCCTAGCAGATTCCATTAAACATGATATTAAGAAATACTTGAAAAAAGAGCGTACCAGAGAGTTGGAGGAGGGGGTTCCGTTCTGGGATTTTGATGTATGGTGCGGCGTAAACGAAGACAGTGCCTTTCCGATTCGCTTAAATGAAATTAATCAGCATATCGATGAGGCTGTTGAGCGTGAGGCGCAGAGTATTTTTTTTAGAATCATGCCAAAAGCGGGTGTGCCAAAAGCCAAGCAGTAATGCCAAGCGCTGCCTTTCGTCTACCTCATTGGTCATTTCTCAGGATGGTGTTCGTTTGGTTAGAGTGCGGCTACATAATTTCGCCACGAGGCTAAAGCCTCGATAAAGTCTGTGAGCCCACACTCGGCACGGAACTCTTGATCGTATAGTGCTGCGTTTTCATCTTCGTCTTCGCTGTCCAAAGAGGTATCGTCATTTACAGGGGTGAGTGAGACGCCATAGCGATCAGCGTCCAATTGTAGGTTCGCCCCAACGATAGCGAGTTGCTGGCGGTGACCTTCTTCAATTTCGGTAACCTGAGCCAGAAGATAGTCAGTTTTTTTAAGTTGGGAGCCGAGCTCTTCCGTAAGCCAACGCCCTATAGCTTCGTGCCCCATAGAAAAAGTTGCTGTAACTTCACCAAATTGTGTTGAAAATTCGTAGTCCATAAAACCGTATGCTCACTGTTTGGGGGCTGACGTTAGCGCTGTTCTGATGGTTTGTAGATTTCACCGTGAAGTTCTAAATAAGTAAGGTAGATTCGCAGATCGAATTCTAATTGATGGTAGTTGGGCAGCATATGTTGGCAGAGCTTGTAAAAAGCTTTGTTGTGTTCACGTTCTTTTAGGTGAGCAAGTTCGTGTACCACAATCATTCTAAGAAAGGGCTCCGGTGTTTTTTTAAATATTCCGCCAATTCGAATTTCATTTTTACTCTTGATCTTGTTTCCTTGTACTCTCTGAACAGAGCTGTGCAGACCTAAAGCATTGTGAATGATATGGATTTTTTCATCGTATACCACTTTGCCCACGGGAGCAGATTTCTTAAGGAACTGATTTTTGATTTCTGTCGTATATGCGCGTAGCGCTTTGTCATTCGATACTTGGTGAATGCGGGGATATTTTTGTAAAAGGTGAGTCTTTAGCATATTTTGTTCAAGCATATGCCGAACGCTATCTTGCAGTGCTTGGGGGTAGCCAGAAAGATAGTTTAATGAGAACATCGGATGTGTCGTTTCAGTCTGTTGTCGATGAAAAGTGGCCCATAATATCACTTGTGGGCGGCCCGCGCTGTGGAATAATGCGTCTCTCGAACCAGCGATAGGTAGGTAGATAGGTAGTTGTGGCGCGGTTTTAGCGAATGGCTCCAAGTTTATACGGCTAGGAGAGATAGTTTACAATGTGGCACTCACAAATAAATCGTGACTATTGTGCAGGATGACTCGGGTGCACGTTATTCAATAATAAGGCGAAGGTAATGGTGTTGGATTTTTCTTGTGAATTTATGGTTACGCAATCTTTTATGATTGTGGATTGCTATGAGAAAACGATGAAAAACTCGTTACGAGATAGGTTGAATATTCCTAGGGCTGAGAGCGGGGAGGGCTTAGCTAGAGCCTTGTTTAATGCGCCTTTGGCTATTTTAAGTCATGACGTTGTCCTTAAAAATGGTAAGCGAGACAATATTTACAATTATGCCAACAAGACCGCATTACGATTGTTCGAGCGATCATTTGAGGAGCAGATAGGCTTGCCTTCTAGCAAGAGCACACGTGGAGAAGATAGCCCACAGGGTGAGCGTAACAATATTCTTGCGCAATGTTTATCCGAAGGTAGGGCGAAGTTTGACACCGTACGCTATTCCGCTACCGGTAAAGTGGTACCGCTTTGTGGCGCTCTGCTGTTTAATCTTTTCAACCGGTCGGGAGTTTACTGCGGCCAAGCGGTAATCTTTGATCCTCCAGTAACGTAGGGAAAGTGAAGCAGTAATGAGTAGTTGGGTAGTTGGGTAGTTGGG
>Ga0065722_100054_pt1 | contig 20674 bp, 18 predicted proteins | sample BansetMetagenome_FD_59109 | JGI IMG/M metagenome (GOLD analysis project Ga0065722, IMG submission 59109) | Bankia setacea gill microbial communities from Puget Sound, Washington, USA - Caecum Enriched | ecosystem: Host-associated > Mollusca > Digestive system > Ceca | place: United States... | reverse complement strand
GCTGGATCAAACAAGGTGGGTAAAACCTCGCCACGCACCATAAAGCCGCTTAATGATTGAAGGCTCAGCTCGCGCACCACACAGTCGGCTTGCAGATTGGCGAAGCGCAATTGAGCGCGCCCTTTGAAGGCCGTAGCCGTAGATTTGTCCGAGGGTTTTCGCCCTGTGCCGCTATTTGCCGAGCCGTTTTCGGTGTTGCTAGGTCCGCTGGCGGTAAGTACCTCGAGTGAGCTGAAGCCACTATTCTGAGCCGCTGATGGCGAGCCAACAGGGGGCACATAACCCATTTTTTTCAGGTTGTTTTATGACTTTGCGCTGCAATTCCTCGGGGGTGAAGGGCTTGCTTAGGTAGTCGCTAACACCGGAGCCAATGGCTTTGACAATATGGTCGCGGTCACCGCGACTGCTAATCATGATAAACGGAATTTCGGGGGTGTTACTTTCGCTGCGAACCCAGCGCAGTAGCTGTTCGCCAGACATCTCTGGCATTTCCCAATCGGATAGAATTAGGTCGAATTTATTGCCGCGCAACTGTGCCACGGCGCGCCGACCATCGACCGCCTCGTGCAGCTCTAGGGGGTGTAAAAATTGGCGCAGGGTGCGCTTGATGGTGTCGCGAATAAACGCAGCATCGTCGACAACTAAAATCTTGAGCGCCATTATAAATCCCGTTTGGGCGCATCAAGCTAGGAATTTAGGNCTATTCCCTGCGAGTGAATACCCACTCACTTTCGCTCGACATGGCCTCGTTATAACTGTAACCGTCCCAGTCGTAGTCTTTCAGCTGTTCGGGTGCGGTGAGTTTATTCTTAATAATATAGGCGCTCATTCGACCGCGCGCCTTCTTCGCGAAGAAACTAATGATCTTGTATTGATCATTCTTCCAATCTTTGAACACGGGGGTAATCACATTAGAGTTTAGCTGTTTTACCTTTACCGACTTAAAGTATTCGCCAGAGGCAAGGTTGATCAAGCTGGGATTACCCAACTTTTTCAATTGTTTATTTAACTCTTGGGTAATGGTTTCGCCCCAGAATTGGTATAGATCCTTGCCGCGGGCGTTGCTAAGTTTAGTGCCCATTTCTAAGCGATAGGGCTGAATGAGATCGAGCGGTTTGAGTAACCCGTATAAACCCGAGAGAATACGCAGGTGCTGTTGGGCAAAAGCGAAGTCGTCATTGTTAAACGTGTAGGCGTCCAGGCCTAGGTAGACATCTCCTTTAAACGCCAGCACCGCTTGACGCGCATTGGCTGGGGTAAAGGGCTGTTGCCATTGCTGAAACCGGTCGTAGTTGAGGCTGCCAAGCTTGTCGCTAATATGCATTAACTTAGACACATCCTGTGGGGCCAATTGTTTTAGGTCTACCATTAGTTCTTCGGCACGCTCTAAAAGCGCGGCTTTAGTGTGTTTAGTGGTAGGTGTGGCACTGTCGTAATCGAGGTTTTTGGCGGGGGAAATAACAAGCAGCATAAAAGCCCAATAGCATTAATGGAGGGGGGTTCATTATGCGCATGTGGCTAAATAGGTCAAACTTGTAACCCTGAATTTTCATCAAGGTTTTAGATTAGTTTGATAGTTGTATNTAATAGTGGNGTATTTCATTGATAGNGGTAAGCAATCGCTGCCGCCCTCTCAATATCAGCACCGCCAAATAGTGTATTGGCTTATTTAAGGACAGAATTATTGTGACTCCCATATTGGGCATTGATGTAGGTACCTTGTCGTTGCGCGCCGCGTTGTTTCAACCGCTTGCAGATGGGGGTATGGAGCGGGTAGGCGATATTTCGCAACAGCCGTTAGCGCTCGAGCGGCATAGGCAAGACGATGATAGTGTCTGGATCGAGCAGCAACCCGACGCCATGCTCGCCGCGCTGCGACAAGTGGTGGCAGCGAGTTTGGCGCAGCTGCCGGCCACTGCCGATGGCAGTTTGACGGTGCGAGCGGCGATCGCTACCCAGAGATCGACAGTGATCGCCTGGCAGCGCAGTACTGGCAAGGCAATCGGCGCGGCAATTAGCTGGCAGGACACACGCGGCGCGGCGCTAGTAAGGGCCTTGGATGCACATAAATCCGACATCCAACAGCAATCGGGTTTGGTGGTATCACCACACTATGGCGCGAGTAAATTACTATGGTTGCTAGAGCAGCCCGCGTGTCGAGCCCTACCGCCGTCAGATCTTTGCTGTGGTCCGCTGATTTCCTACCTGTTATTTCACCTACTCGAAGGTCAGCCACACTGTTGTGACCATATTAATGCCGCGCGCACACAATTATTGGGTATCGATAGCTTGGCATGGTCGCCGTCGCTAGCGGGCTATTTTACAGAGGCCGATGCCTCCCCCATTGATGTCGACGCTGCTATAAACGAACGGGGTAGCAGCAAGCTTACTGCCGCAGGATTACTGGAAAAACTGCCAGAATTACGGCCGGTCATCCACGCTTATGGTCAGCTTGACCGGTCTTGGTTGCCGGCGAATTTTAGTGGCAAGGTCGATCTTGTTGCCGCGACTGGCGATCAAAATTCTGCTTTCTACGCCTGTCTTAAGAAACAGCAACAGACATCACATGAAAACGCAGACACAGAGGGTCACGGTTCTATCCCGCACGCAGCTTCTGTGCTCAACAATACCGCATTGATAAATGCTGGTACGGGAGCCTTCCTGTTAGCGCCGGTGGACCTAGGTCGCAGTAGGGTACCTCAAGCCTTGGCGCAAACGTCGCTGTTGCGCGGTTTGGTATACAGTCGTGCAAACGCGCGTTTGGATTTGCTTGAAGGAACCGTCAATGGCGCGGGCGCGGCGTTAAACTGGTTTTTCCCCGCTTGGCAGGAAGTCATGTCGAACACAGCCAACAAGAAACAGTTTTATCAGTGTGTTGCCGAACAGGCAGGGGATGAAACGCTGGATTGGGTGTTTATCAATACAATCGGTGGTTTGGGCTCGCCCTTTTGGCGAGCTGGCCCAGAGNTAGGCTTTTTACACCTCAGTAGCGGCCGTACCTATAGCTTAGCGCGGGCGCTAGCCGAACCAAATGTCGATGCCAATAGTCTTGCGGCCGCCGTATTTGAAAGTATTGTGTTTTTACTAGTCTGTAACCTCGATGCTATGCAGTCGGCACGAACGGCCGCCCGCTTAGCGCCTCTGGCACAGGTTGTTTGTTCCGGTGGTATCAGTCGCAACGCCAAGTTTGCACCGCTGCTGTCGGCGCTAAGCGGCTTGCCAATTATGCTCAGCGACGATGAAGAGTTGACCCTTGCTGGCGCNGCGTTACTCGCGGCGGCAGACTTGGATGCGCCGCTGCCGGAGAATGACGCTAGCTCTGCAAAATCGGAACAATCAATAGCTGTTCAACCAACCGATGATGTTAGCGACCTCGGTGAGCCGTTAACTGAAGCTGCGACAAGGGCACTAGGAGCGCGCTATGCTAGCTTTCGTCGCAAAATTGATAACGAGATTAATTAATACCAAACGGCCAATCGTTGGCTTTTGTTTAAGCGTTAGGAATATCTATGAGTGCTGTTAACACACCCGATGAATCTCACAGTGCCGTCGCATCGTCTGCGCCGGATGCACTGCCGTACTTCGACGTCGCCGTTGTCGGCGCCGGTATTCACGGCGCCGGTGTTGCCCAGGCCTGCGCGGCCGCTGGTTGGAGAACGCTGCTGTTAGAACAGTACGGAGAAGCCGCGCTAGGTACGTCTAGTAAAAGCTCAAAATTGATCCACGGCGGGCTGCGTTATCTTGAGAACTTTGAATTTAGCCTAGTGCGTGAATGCTTATTGGAGCGTGAACTGCTGCTGCAAAATGCCGCCGATCTGGTTAAATTAAAAACTTTTTTGATTCCTGTTTACCGCAGCAGTAAGCGTTCTGCCTTCGTCATTTATTGCGGTTTACTGCTCTACAAAATTTTAACCGGCTGGCGAGCGAGTGCCATTTTTAAGTGGCGCTCGGCAAGTGCAGCTAAGCAGCTCTACCCGCAAATTGAGGCCAGCAATTTAGTTGCCTTATTGGAGTATCGCGATGCACAAACCGACGATCGGAAATTGACCGAAGCGGTATTGCGTTCCGCTGAAACTTTTGGTGCCGAGGTTAAGTTTGATTTCAATTTGGCGCGCGCGGAGGTTAGCGGAAATCAATACCTGCTGTACCGTGAAGGGGAAAATGAGCCCTATGCGAGTTGTCGATGCTTGATTAATGCGGCGGGCCCTTGGGTAAATCGGGTCGCCGAAAAAGTCGAAACTAAACCCGCGCAAATAGCCGTAGAGACGGTGCAGGGAACGCATATAATTTTAGACTTGCCTGCGCCTCCCGCCTGTATCTATTGCGAAGCCCCACAAGATGGACGGCCAGTGTTTGTGTTGCCTTGGTACGGTCAAACCATGGTTGGCACCACCGAGAAATTGTTTAGCGGTGACCCAGCAGACGTTGCGCCAAGCGAAGAAGAGGAAAAGTATTTACTTGAGGTTTACAACCACTGCATGAACACAGCGGTAGTTGCCAATGCTAGCGAGGAGATTAATGAAAGTCATATCGTGGAGCGTTTTGCAGGCTTGCGGGTATTGCCGATGGCGGCGGGCAGTGCCAACAAGCGTTCGCGCGATACCTTGTTTGTTGAGTGCGGTTTAAAGGCGAGTAGTGCAAATGAGATGCCGGGTTATCTCGCAATATATGGCGGTAAACTTACCGCCTACCGTAAAACGGCCGAAAAAATTCAACAGCGTTTACGCGCCGTACTTGGCGATAACGCAGGTGCTGTTTCCACCCGTGATATTCGCCTGTAATTTATGGTCGATTTTGTGTGAGCTTTTAGTGCTCAGGTGTTTCTCGGCTAATCGTTAAATGAATAAATACTATCCTCAAAGACGAGATTAATTTTCGCCTTTGAGGATATCCTGCCACCAATTGAGAGGCTGCATATCTTGGTCGTAAACATTGCCGTAAAACCACGTGCTTAGCCCGTCTTGGCCGCTATAGCGATTGAGAACATCTTCGATGGCACTAAAACCGCAGCTAACGTGGATGCTAAAAACCAACATGCGCGCGTTCTCAAAGTCTAGCGTTGCACCCATTTTTTCCAATGCTGGGGTTAGTTCGGTGGCGATATCCGATATATTGCTGCGCGCGATAACGCGAATACACAGGTTGCCAGAGCGTCGCACAAGGGTATGGGTTTGTTTGCTGCTGTCGACAACGATTAAGTCGCCACGCGCGACACCGCGCAAAAAGGCAGGTGAACGCTGCAATTGAAGATTGCCGTCTTCCAAAGTTAAAACCTGTAATTTTTCCATTACCGGTGAGCCGTCGGGATGCTGCCCAGCGATAAGGTCGATTTGTGAACTGCTTGGGGTGTCCGTCATAATAAAACTCGTAAACAACTGAAATGGTAAATGTGAGACACATTATAATAGACATCAACCCGAATCTCGCCCTAGCGCGTAGATTTCTCGCCTTCGGCGTATTAGCGCGAGCAGTTAAAACCTAAATTAACTTTTGCAGAGGATGCAGTATGCACAATTCTCCTTCTAAGCTATTGGCCTTTTCGTCAATTAGCCTTAAAGCCCTTATTTTTGCGCTGATATTTTCGGTTGTAGGTTGCAGTACGAACTCGGTTACCGGTGAATCGCAGCTTTCGCTGGTACCCAAGGCGCAACAAATTCAAATGGGTGAGCAAAACTATGGGCCGTCACAGCAGCAACAGGGTGGTGAATATAAAGTCGACCCTAATCTTAGTGCGTATGTAACGTCGGTTGGCGACCGTTTAGCGGCATTTAGTACCAATGCCCTGCCCTATGAGTTTGTGGTGTTGAATAACGATGTGCCGAACGCTTGGGCGCTACCCGGCGGCAAAATAGCTATCAATCGCGGTTTGTTGGTATTGCTGGACGACGAAGCGCAATTGGCGGCCGTACTGGGGCACGAGATTATTCACGCAGCGGCAGAACATGGCGCTACGCAAATGACTAATGCGCAGTTGATTGGTGCCGGTTTGGCTCTGGGTACCATCGCGCTTGGTGATAATCAAAATGCGCAATTGATCGGCGCGGGTGCGGCGATTGGCGCTCAGGCCTATCAAGCCCATTATGGTCGAACGCAGGAGTTACAATCAGATTTTTACGGTATGGATCTAAATGGTGAAGGCCGGCTATGAACCGCAAGCCGCGGTAGAGTTGCAGGAAACCTTTGTAAAGCTGTCGCAAGGGCAGAGCAGCGATATGGTAAATCGTTTATTTGCGAGTCACCCACCGTCGCAGGAGCGAGTCGACAAAAACCGTGCTAAGGCGGCCAAGCTAGCCTCCGGCAAACGTAATCGCAGCGAATTCCAAAAGGCCATTGCGCAGATAAAGCGCGACCTACCCGCGTATGAAAAGAATCAACAGGCGCTGCAAGCCTTGGCCAAAAAAGACTTTAATAGCGCGCTGCAATTGACCGAGCAAGCGCTGAAGCAGCAAGGCGATGAGGCGTTGTTCTATATCACTAAAGGCCAGATTCTCGCCGCGCAAAAGGATACGAAAAATGCCGAGTTAGCTTTTAAGCGCGCGGTAGAGAAGAACCCGAATTACTTTATGGGCTACCTAGGGCTCGGCTTAACCCAATTTTCCGCCAACAACCTTAGTGCCGCGAAGAGTTCATTGGAGCGCAGTTTGAATTTAATGCCCACGCAAATCGCGGTGTACCGTATGGGCCAAATTGAAGAGGGTGCAGGCAACTTGACGACGGCGTTAAAATATTATGAATACGCAGCTGCCAGTGGTGGCGATATTGGTGCCGAAGCCCAAGCGAAATTACAGAAATTACAGAGCGCGCCGGCCGCTAATTAAAGCCTAGACGGATCTTTGTACTAGGGGGGCGAAATGCTGGGGCGGTTGAGGGTAATCACCTAGCAGGCATAGTTACCGTCTTTGCGGCGCTTGGCACATTCATTTTTGATGTTTTCACAGGCGGTAACGCGGCCGGGCGAAGTAGGGTTACCCTGAACACACTCATCATTTTTAGCAACCAGCTCTTGGTTGGTGAGAGAGCCAAGGCCTTTGCCACAAGCGGTTAAGGTTAGGGTGAAAATTANGCAGCTGAGCAGTGAAATTGTGGGGTTGAGCGCGCGCATAACGTTCGAGTCTCCAGTAAGCCGTGAAGTTTAAAAGTGAAAAGCGTGAACTATGGCCTAATTGTAGTAGAGATATTGAAGGTTTGCGTGCCGCGAGGGGAACGGCAGAGTGTTATTGAGCAGTGGATGAAAAGTAAGCGAAAACGTTTAGCCCTTACTGTTCTGACGTTATATGGCAATTACTCTGGTTTGCGGAGAATGGCACGGTTATAAAAACCTCGGAATATAAAAAAGGCGATGCAGTTGCATCGCCTTTTTAGTGTTTTAGCCTAAACTAATGACTAGAACTTTAACTCAGCACCAACACCAACGTAAGTGTTGTCGATGGTATCACCACCTTCATTCTGAGTGATGTAACCCTGTAACTTAAAGTTCTTGGCTAGCTTGTAGTCAGCGCCAACGCTTAAGGATTTTCCATCAACATATTTAATGTCGGAAGTACCGTACTGAGCTTTCAGTGCCCACGTGTCGTTGAGGTTGACTAGAGCCGAGGCTAGGAAGCCATTTTCAGCATCGTCGTCGCCAGCTTCAGACTGCTCGGCCAACAAACCTAACTGCACAGAGCCGTTGGTGTAGATACCAACAGCACGTAATGCGTTGGAGTCGTCGCTGTTAACGTCTTGGTCGTAACCAATCGCAACATACAAACCGCCACCAGTGTAGGTACCAGAAACAGAAACACCAGTGTTAGCGTCATCGGCTTCTTTGTTTACAACTTGAACGTTAACCGCTACAGGTGAGCTGCTTGGCGTGGTGTAAGCAACAGAGTTAGTTGCACGCACGTCGTTAGTGGTAAGTGTGGTCGCNATATCGCCTTCCATATCGTTGAACAGGTCTACTTTACCCTGNGCAGATTTGGTTGGTGTGTCGAAGTAACCGGCGCGCACGGTACCGAAGTTACCTTTTAAGCCAATAAANGTATTACGCTTGCTGAAGTTGCCGTTGTCATCAAAGTTAACACCGGTTTCCAACTGGTAAATAGCGGTTAGACCATTACCCAAGTCTTCAGTGCCTTTAAAACCCAAACGTGATGCGTTGTTACGCAGTTCTAGTTCGTTGTANTCGCCTTCGTCAGCAGACTGCCAAGATACATTTACTTTACCGTAAATAGTGGTTTCAGCATTTGCTGTAGTGGCTACGCTCATGGCAACCAATGCGGCTAATAATTTCTTGTTCATATTTATCCCCAATATTTTTGTTGGATTATTCTGTCACGACAACCAGAGGGGTTGTTATGACAGCCTTGTTTCACTTAGATGAAATATTTGTGGCCAATATATGGCTCTTGTATGACATATATGTGACAGGCGCGTAAAAAAGACCTGCTCTGTGCAACCGACCTTGGTTTGGCGCGGCATTATGTACTAAATCAGTGCAAAAAGTGAACTCGAAGCGCTGCGAAGATGAAAAAAAAGCCAAAATTTGACGTGTTTCTCCGGTTTTAAGCGGGAAACGCGTTTGCTGCAGTTGGAATCTAGGAATAAGGCGAGTGCGGGANCGCACTCGCCGAGTAGTTTATGAGGTTACAGGCTATTTGTATCGATCTGCTTTTCAATATGTTTTTCGATCTGCTTAATGGATACATGACGAACATCGCGACCGTGAACAAGATAAATAACGTGCTCGGCAATATTGCGAGCGTGGTCGCCAATTCGCTCTAGTGATCGCAGAGCCCAAATAACATTCAATACTCTTGAGATTGAGCGAGGGTCTTCCATCATTAGGGTGATCATTTCACGCATAGCGGACTTGTATTCGCGATCGATTTTTTTGTCTTCGCGCATAACTTTAATCGCGCCGTTAACGTCGAAACGTGCGAATACGTTGAGGGCGTCGTTCATCATTTTTTGAACATTTTCGGCAAGGTGCCGCAGTTCGATAAAGCCGTGAACCGGTGCGGGTTCTTGGCTGAGCTCTAATGCCATGCGCGCTATTTTTGCGGCTTCATCGCCCATTCGTTCCAAGTCACGTACTGCCTTACTTACGATAAGTACCAGACGTAGATCCGATGCCGCCGGTTGGCGTCGAGCCAATATTTCGGTGCACTCGGCGTCGATGGAAACTTCAAGGTCATTTACGCCTTTTTCGTTTTCGAGCACCTTTTCTGCGAGTTTGGCATCCGCTGTTTCAATAGCGAGCACGGCGTCGATTAATTGTTTTTCGACCATGCCTCCCATTTCGAGTAGTTCGGTGCGAAGGTTTTCCAAATCGGCGTTAAATTGCTGCGAGATATGCTGGTCCAGCTGGAGTTTGTCCATTGTATTGGTCCTAAAATGTTAACAGGCGTCGGCTCTAATGCGGTTTCTACGGTTAGATGTCTACAGCAGATTAAGCTTAGCCGAAGCGGCCAGTAATATAGGCTTCAGTTAGTGAATGTTCGGGATTAGTGAACACTTTTGTTGGGTGGGGTTCACTTCGATTAACTTACCCATATGGAAATACGCGGTACGACTGGAAACACGTGCCGCTTGCTGCATCGAGTGGGTNACAATCGCAATGGTAAAATTTTGACTAAGTTCAGCAATAAGCTCTTCGATCTTAGCGGTTGCGATCGGGTCCAGTGCCGAGCAAGGCTCATCCATTAAAATAACTTCGGGGCTAACCGCAATAGTACGCGCAATACACAAACGTTGCTGTTGACCACCCGACAATCCTGTCCCTGGCTGGTGTAAACGATCTTTAACTTCATTCCAAAGACCGGCACGACGCAAGCTGGTTTCCACAATTTCGTCCATTTCTGAACGGCGACGTACGAGGCCGTGAATTTTTGGACCGTAAGCAACGTTTTCGTAAATTGTTTTCGGGAAGGGGTTGGGTTTTTGAAACACCATACCAACGCGTGCACGCAGTGGCACCACGTCTAATTTGGAATTGTAGATGTCCATGCCGTCCAGCTCGATGGAACCTTTCACCTTACAAATTTCAATGGTGTCGTTCATTCGATTTAAACAGCGCAAGAACGTGGACTTACCACAGCCAGAAGGACCGATCATGGCGATCACTTCGTTTTTGCCGATATCGAGGTCAACGCCAAATACAGCCTGCTTTTCGCCGTAAAATACGTCGACATCGCGCATTTTAAACTTGGCTTTAGCACCATTTAAAAGCGGTTTGCCAACAGTGTTGAACTTCTCTTGCGAGGTGGATTGTTCGGAATTAAGTGCGTCGTTCATCGATTGCTCTTGGGGCTGTTCGTTGGTCGCGCGAAGCGCGCTAATGGGTTCGAGTTGTTCGGTCATATCCATCTTCTAATCCTCACTAGTTTACGCGATTACCAGCGTCTTTCTAGGCGTTTACGCAGCCAAATGGCCATCGTGTTCATGGTTATGAGAAAGGCTAATAGCACCATAATGGCGGCCGAGGTGCGTTCTACAAAAGCACGTTCGGGGCTATCGGCCCACAAAAAGATTTGCACTGGGAGTACGGTTGCTGGGTCGGTAATACCACCGGGTACGTCGGCAATAAACGCGACCATACCAATCATCAACAGTGGCGCGGTTTCGCCTAGCGCTTGCGCCATACCGATGATTGCACCGGTTAGCATACCCGGCATGGCGAGGGGTAATACGTGCTGCAAAATCATTTGCATCTTTGATGCACCCATTCCCAACGCCGCTTCACGAATCGATGGCGGTACCGATTTAATCGCCGCACGACTTGAGATGATAATGGTTGGCAGGGTCATTAGAGTTAGCACCAAACCACCCACCAAGGGCACCGAGCGTGGGAAGTGGAAAAAATTGAGAAAGATTGCTAGACCTAGTAGGCCAAAGATTACCGAGGGTACAGCGGCGAGGTTGTTGATATTAACTTCGATAAAATCGGTAAAGCGATTNCGGGATGCGTACTCTTCCAAGTAAATAGCGGCGGCGACTCCAATGGGGAAGGATAGAGCAAGCGTTACGATTAAGGTGAACAGGCTACCCATCACCGCACCTAAGATACCGGCCTGTTCTGGCTCAGAGGAGTCGCCCGAGGTAAAGAAGTTGGTGTTGAACTTCAGTTCCACTAGGCCCTGCGCTTCGAGCTGATTAATCCACTCCACTTGCGGTTCGCTTAGCCTGCCGATAAAGGGGTCGTCGGCGCGCACGCTTTTTACGTAGGTGTCGAGATCATCGTCGGCCAGCATGGTTACCTTGCGCGTTTCGCCGAGCAAGCTAGGGTCTTGTTCCAGCATAGCGCGCAGTTGATAGCCTGCGGCGTAGCTAATCAGCGCGTATAACTGACGTTTGGCGGTGCGCCCAGTCACTTCGGGTAATTGATTAAGCAGGGCGCGTCGAACAATGCCATCGAAGTTGGCAAGTGCAAGCGACTCAGGCGTTACCGCTTCAATGCCGAGTACTTCAGTGTCGTAGGTTACCTCTAAGGTAACGTAGGTTTGCCGGAAGGCGCCCATACCGGTGCCGATAATTTCGGTAAATAACACTAATAGTGCGAGCAAGCCGACACCGATCGAGGCAATGCCGAAGGCTTTAAAGCGTCGCTCCGAGCGATAGCGTCGCTTCAGATTGCGCTCCATAGCGGCAGCCAAATCGCTATGTGACAGGCCGTTAGAGGTTGAGGTATCGGGAGATGATTTATTCATATTGTTCACGGTNNTTTTTCACGATGTGAAGTGCGAAATAGTTGAGTGCAAGTGTGACTAAAAACAGCATCAACCCCAAGGCGAAGGCAGCGAGTGTTTTTGGACTATCAAATTCTTGGTCGCCAACTAACAGTGAGACGATCTGCACGGTTACAGTGGTAACAGAATCCAGTGGGTTTGCGGTGAGCTTTGCGGCGAGGCCAGCGGCCATAACCACAATCATGGTTTCGCCAATAGCGCGTGACGCCGCAAGTAGTACGCCGCCGACGATACCGGGTAAGGCCGCGGGAATGACGACCTGACGAATCATTTCTGAGTGGGTGGCACCGAGGCCAAGCGCACCATCGCGCAGTGATTGTGGCACGGCGTTGATTACGTCATCGGAAAGTGACGAGATAAAGGGGATAATCATCACGCCCATTACCATGCCTGCGGCTAGAGCGCTTTCAGAGGTGACGTTGACGTAGTCGTTTAAGCCAATCGAAACCGCGACGTCGCGAATAAAGGGCGCTACGGTAATGGCGGCGAAAAAGCCATAAACAACTGTGGGAATACCGGCGAGTACTTCGAGCAATGGTTTCACATAGCTACGCACGCGTTTCGACGCGTATTCTGATAGGTAAATAGCCGACATAAGCCCTGTAGGCACGGCTATGATCATTGCAATAGACGCGATCAGTAGGGTGCCGGTGAATAGTGGTATGGCACCAAAGCTACTAGATCCGGCTACTTGGTCTTTGCGAATTGCCGTTTGCGGGCTCCATTCCAAGCCGAACAAAAAGTCGGAAATTGGAACGGCGTGAAAGAACCGCAGGGATTCGAACAGTACCGACATCACGATGCCAACGGTGGTGAGGATGGCGATCATTGAGCAGGCCAACAGTGCCCAGCGGAACAGCCGCTCTACTCGCGCTCGCGCTTGTAGCTCTGGCGCGACACGACGCCAAGCGAACAAACCGAATAGCAGCATGCCAGAACAGGCCAAGCTAGCGAGCAGCCAGTTGCTACTAACCTTTACGCTATGCACGTGCTGGGCTGCATCGGTCATGTATTGGGGGACATTGGAATCGACTACCTGCCCACCGACAATGTTATAGATTTGATTAAGAATCAGACCTTGTTCAGCTGGGTCGGTATCGTGGAAGTTGTCGGGAAGCTGGCTAACCACCATCGATTCGATAATGGTTGATTCGAACAGCGTCCAAATAATAAGTAGTGCAACGGCGGGGAGCAGTGCCCATAGCGCGGTAAGCATGCCGTAGTAGTAGGGGAGTGAATTTAGGTAACGCGGCCCACCAACAGTTTCGGCGAGCTTTAAAGAGCGCCCTCTGCCCAGCGTAAAGGCGGCAAAACTGCCTGCCGCAACCAGTAACAATAACAACGAAAAATCCATAAAGCCGCGGCCTCAATATTGATTTGCTCTATAGCAAAAGCCCAGCATTGGCTGGGCTCGGCGCAAGATTATACCCTTTGTCAGGGCTGATACCTAAATCTCATCATCCCTTAAGACGTTGGTATCGAGCGGAGTGCGAATATAAATGCAGCTCTGCTCTGGTTAATTTGGTCCATCAATCAAGATCCTAATCCGTCTGGATGTAGTCTTTGTGACAGCCAACTAAACTATAGAGACTTAAGTACTTCCAAGTTTTTAACCGCAGCACCAATCTTCTTACGTTTTGCGCTATTGAGAGGAATCATGCCTTTCTCGGTCAGGTAGCCTTCATCGCCCCAAGCTTTTTCGCTAGTGAACTCGGCAAGGTATTCGGCAATTCCTGGAATCAGGCCAACGTGCTGCTTTTTAACGTAAAAGTACAGCGGGCGTGAAACAGGATAGCTGCCGTCGGCGATAGTCTCAAAGGTAGGTGCTTCGCCGTCGATGTGAGCAGCTTGTACCTTGTCTGAATTTTGGTCGAGGAAGCTAAAGCCAAAAATACCTAATGCGTTAGGGTTTGCGTCCAGCTTTTGTACGATTAGATTGTCGTTTTCACCGGCTTCGATGAAAGGGCCATCTTCACGCATGATGTGGCAAATTTCTTTGTAATGGTTCTTGTCGGAACTCTTCAGCTCTTTGATCCAGCCGAATTTTTTACAACCGCCTTCCATTGCCAACTCAACAAATGCATCGCGGGTACCNGAGGTTGGTGGCGGCCCTAGTACTTCGATAGCTGTTGCTGGCAGTGTTGGGTTTACATCTTTCCACGTTTTATAGGGGTTTGCGATGGTGGTAGCTGTTCCGTCAGGGTTTGGCACTTGTTTGGCGAGAGCTAAGAACAAGTCTTTGCTGGTTAGCATCATCGCCTTGGTTTTTATCGAATTGGCTATCACGATACCGTCGTAACCGATCAATACTTCAACAATGTCGGTAACGCCGTTGGCCTGACACATTTCAAACTCAGCCGCTTTAATGCGACGAGAAGCGTTAGACATATCCGGAGAGTTTGCACCCACGCCGCTGCAAAAGTTTTTAAAACCGCCGCCAGTACCGGTAGATTCAACGGTCGGGGCTTTGAATTTAGTGGCTTTACCAAAACGTTCAGCAACAACCTTAGAAAATGGGAATACGGTAGAGGATCCGACAATGCTAATGGAATCGCGCGCTGCGAACGCAGATGAGGCGCCGATAGTTGTGGCGGCCGCCAGAGTCAGAGCTAGTAATTTTTTCACAGAGATCTCCTTAAGAGACGTTTTGTTGGTTGAATCGTTAGTGTGTTCAGCCAGAAAGCACTAAATAGGTGCCTCATGACCTTATAGCCGAGCATCTTATGACGGATATATTACGGATATATGACAGTCTGCAAATTATCGCGCTTGTGGTATCCACCGCTGGCGACGATAAATCGACGTAACCCTAGAGGATCGGTCTATAATGGCGCTGTTTGTTACAAGGCTAGAGCCGAGTAGAGAACGCATAACCCAAAAATAACGATCTCCTGATTAAAGCTGAGTCTATGTCGAATCTTCCTACTTCTAATACTCCAGTATTTGCCCGCCTGCTGGGTGCCTTTAGTTCGGGAGTGGACCGCTTCAGTGCAGCTTTGGGCAACACCCTGTCTTGGCTTACCTTATTAATGGTGATTTTGGTGGCCGGTATTGTGATTGCGCGAGCACTGTTTAATGTTGGTTCAATCGCGGTGCAAGAATCTGTTACCTATTTGCATGCCATAGTGTTAACCCTGTGTTTGGCCTACAACCTACAGCAAGGTGGCCACGTACGTGTCGATGTGTTTTATGGGCGTTTTCGACGCGAGCAAAAGGCGTGGGTAGATGCCGTCGGCAGCATTGTTTTTCTTATACCCTTCGCGCTGTTCTTACTTTTGGCCAGTTGGCGTTTTGTCGCTCACTCGTGGCTTATTCGTGAAACCTCAGCCGATCCAGGCGGTCTGCCTTTTGTGTTTGTTCTAAAAACACTTATGCCCTTGGCTGGTGTGCTACTCGCATTGCAGGCGTTAAGCGAGGTCGCTCGCAATTTGCTGATTATCAGTTGGCGCAATACCATGGCGGAATCAGATAGTAGCCACCTCGCTGAGAACCCTCTCTAACGAATCAGATGCGGCTAACAACGACTACCCAGCGCACTAGCGCCAACTAACAATAACGGATAAATGTGACAGAACTACTCCCCCTCTTTATGTTCGCTTTCATCTGCGCCGCACTAATGTTGGGCTACCCAGTAGCCTTTACGCTTGCTGGCTGCTCTTTGCTATTCGCGGGGATTGGCGTGTTGCTCGGCGCGTTTGACCCGAATTTACTGTTGGCCTATCCCGACCGGCTTTACGGGACTATGACCAATACCACCCTGATGGCGGTGCCGCTGTTCATTTTCATGGGGGTGATGTTGGAACGCTCTAAAATTGCTGAAGAGCTTTTAGAGCGTATGTCTCATGCGTGTTCGCGCTTTCCGGCAGGCTTGGGTCTTTCGGTTGTGTTGGTGGGCGTATTGATGGCCGCCAGCACTGGTATTGTTGGCGCCACGGTGGTGACTATGGGGCTTATGTCCCTGCCGACCATGTTAAAGCGTAACTACAGCCCTGAGCTGGCAGCGGGCACGATTTGCGCTACGGGTACGCTGGGCCAGATTATTCCCCCCTCTATTGCGTTGGTGCTTTTGGGCGACGTGCTCTCCAGTGCCTATCAGCAGGCTCAACTTAACTTGGGTGTTTTTAACGCGGCGCCAGTATCGGTGGGCGATCTATTTCTTGGCGCCATTGTTCCGGGGTTGTTGTTGGTGAGCTTATATATAGGCTACTTGTTGTTTGTCGGCATTTTTAACCCCCAGCAAGCGCCAGCCTTCAAAGATCAAGAGGCCGTTTCCGTACAGCAACTGTTGATTAGTATAGCCCCGCCCATACTGTTGATTTTACTGGTATTGGGTTCGATTATGGCCGGTGTTGCCACGCCCACTGAGGCGGCTGGTGTAGGCGCGCTGGCAGCGTTAATCTTGGCGTTAATCAAACGCCAGCTAAGTTGGGCCACGCTGCAATCGGTGGTGCAGTCTACTACCCGAGTGACCGCCATGGTGTTTGCCATTTTGTTGGGCGCATCGTTATTTTCGCTGGTATTTCAGGGCTTGGGTGGCGACCACTTGGTGGCGGCGTTCTTCGAGAGTCTACCTGGCGGTGCATTCACCGCTATGCTGGTGGTGATGGTTGCGATCTTTTTACTGGGGTTTATTCTCGACTTTATCGAAATTACTTTTGTCGTTATTCCAATTGTCGGGCCGATTTTACTGGGGTTGGGTATTGACCCCGTATGGCTTGGCATAATGATTGCGATCAACTTACAAACATCCTTTTTAACGCCGCCATTTGGTTTCGCGCTATTTTACTTGCGCGGTGTAGCGCCAGACAGCGTATCGACGCTTGCGATATATCGCGGTGTACTNCCGTTTATTGTATTGCAGCTGTTCACTTTGATTTTGTTGTCATTTTGGCCGGCCTTAGCAACCTGGTTGCCACAAAATCTGTAGTGAAAATGCCATCTAATTAGGCTATACCAGCGCGGTACCTATCAAAGTTTTAAGGCCAATCGGCCACATTTAAGGGGCATGTATGTCAAGTATTGATGAAGATCCAATTCCCAACGGCGAGCTGGTTTTACAGACCTTAGCTTTGCCGCGCGATACCAACTCCAACGGCGATATTTTTGGCGGTTGGTTGATGTCACAAATGGATCTAGGGGGGGCGATTGCTGCTCGTGAAATTGCGCAGGGCAGAGTCACTACTGTTGCCGTGGGTAGTATGGCGTTTTTATTGCCGGTACCAGTTGGTGCCACGGTTAGTTGTTACTGTGAAGTGCTTGAAATTGGGCGGGCCTCGATTAAAACCCTGATCGAGGTTTGGGTGAAAACCTACAAGCGTTCGGAGCAACAAAAGGTAACCGAGGGGGAATTTGTTTACGTCGCCATTGATGACTCTGGCCGAACTCGACGCATTCCTAGAGATTAAAGTAGCGGTGCAGAATTAGTTAAGCTAAAACGATCGCAACTCAAACAGTAAGGTGAGTGCTGAGTTCTTCGGCGACCGCTTTTACCGCAGGACCGGCGTTGTCGGGTGAAGCGAGAACCAAGTACAGCGGAATAATACGCTCGCCGCCATTGCTGAGGGTTAGCTTTTTTAATTGCTGAGTTTTTAATTCATTACCGATGCGATGTTCAGGAATAAAGCCAAAGCCCAAGCCGGCTTTAATCGCTTCGATGCTGGTTGACAAATAGGTCACAGTCCAGCGTTGGTCTGCGGCCAGCCAACCCGCATCTTGGTTGCGTTTTATCCCAGAGTCGCGCACAACTAATTGTCGGTGCCGACGTAAATCCTGTTCGGAGACGTCTTCAGTCTGTCGACTTAGGGGGTGATCGAGACTGGCCACAGGTATCATTCTAACTTCGCGCAAAGGCCTGCCGATAAACCCTGGTGGAACCCTTGGTGTTAGCGCAATATCGGCTTGTTTAGTAAACAGTGCTTCATCGGTACCCGAGAGTGTGGTTTCGAGAAGTTTAATGCGGGTTATTGGGCTGGTTTTAGAGAAGCTTTGTAGGCCGCACAACAGTACGTCGATTGGCACTAGTGCGTCGGCAGCAATCGTTACTTCCGCTTCCCATCCCTTGGCTAAGTATTGTGCAGACTTTTCAAGTTCACTTGCTTGTTGCAGTAAGTGGTTGGCTTGTCGATAGAGCACTTTGCCAGCTTCCGTTAACGCTGCTTTGCGTCCTTGTTGTTGCAATACGGCTACAGGCAATTGCTCTTGTAGCTTGGCGATAATGTAACTAACACTAGACTGACTTTTATTCAGTACATCTGCGGCTTTCGCAAATGACCCTTCATCAACCACCGTTTTAAATGTCTGCCATTGCTCGAGAGTGATTTTCATGGGCGCAGCTCGTTGAAAAACTTAGCGATAATAGCGGCAAATATGCCGAGTGGTGGGAATGGTTAGGGAAATAACTATAAAGGAGCGGTGCGGAAACTACTAGCGCTGGTGCAGGCGGTCACTCATCCAGTTGGTAAACTTATCGACCGGCAATGGCCGTGAAATAAAGTACCCCTGAATTTGATCGCAACCAATTTTTTCTAAGGTCGCGAGTGAGGCTGCCGTTTCGACACCTTCAGCGACGGTTTTTAGTTGTAGTGCCTTACCGAGTTCTGAAATCGCTTTAATAATGGAAGACGCTTCGGCAACATCATCTTCATAGGCGGTATCCAGTTGTGCGGTAAAAAATCGGTCAATTTTTAATTTATTCAAGGGGAGTAAGCGTAATCGATAAAGGCTTGAATAACCCTTGCCGAAATCATCCAAGGCAATTTCAATTCCAAGTTGCTGAATTGCACCGAGCACGCTAATCACTTCGGTNTCACATTCCATTAGGGCGGTTTCGGTAACTTCAATTTGAAAGAACCGGGGCGCTACATCACTGCGTTCTAATAGCGTGCGAATACGTTCGACAATATCGATATTTTGCAGTTGCACTACCGATACATTGATACTGAGCTGTAAAGGAGGGAAACCCTCTTCAACCCAAGCACGTTGCTGCCGAAATGATTGGCTTAGAATCCAGTCGCCTAAATCTGAGATGAGCCCAGTCGTTTCGGCAACCTGTATGATTTTTTCGGTATTGTAAAAGCCGCCGTTACTGTTCGGTAGGCGCAGCAGCGCTTCGGCGGCAAGTTCTTCGGAATTTGTGGTGCTTACAATTGGCTGATAGAACAATTCAAATGTGCGGTTTTCGATACCGTCAATGATCGCTTTCTCAAGCAGATGAAATTCACTCGCGCTACGCTGTAAAAAACCATCGAATACCTGGTGCCGATTTCCACCCGACTTTTTGGCTTGGTGCATGGCCAAGTCGGCCGAGTGTATTAAATCGTCGATATTTTTAGCGTGCTGCGGGAAGCAGCTAATACCAATGGAGGCGCTGATATTAATGTGATTGCCATCAATGTTAAACGGTAGTCGTAGGCTCTGTAATATATGTTGCGCTATAACCACCGACATAGTGCGGAAGGCGCTAATTTGAGAAATTAGCACGACAAATTCGTCGCCGCCGATACGGGTAATTAGATCACCCTCGCGAATACATTTACGTAAACGTTCGGCCACTTTTTGGATCAGCTTGTCGCCAATGTTATGACCCTGTGCATCGTTCACGGGTTTAAACCGGTCTAAATCGATATAGAGTGCGGCCATCTTTTGTTTACTACGTTGCATCTCGGTTAAATGCAGTGCGCCGTATTCAAACAGGAGTGCTCGGTTGGGTAAGCCTGTAAGTGGATCGTGTTTAGCGGCTTGAAGTAGCTGTTGGTTAACCAATTCCTGCTCGGTAATGTCTTCACTAAAGATAACTGCACCGGCAATTATCTCCTGTTCATACCAGGGGTATACCCCCCAGTTTTTCCAGCGAACTCGCCCCTGCTCATCTTCACAGCGATCTTTTTGTACAACTTGAATTTCGCCGCCAAGGCTTTTTTCGTGAATGCCTCGCCAGTGATCTGGAATGTCAGTGTGAACGCTATAGTAGATCTCGCCAATCAGCTGTTCTGCTTTAAGGTTCTGATCAAGAACCCACTTGTTGCTTACGGCTAGGTAGCGCATGTCGCAATCAAAAACGGCGATAGCGGAGCTGGAATGTTCNAAAAAAAGGCGCAACAGCGACTCATTGTGTGCCAACGAGAAATCCGTTTTTTGGGCGTCGGTCGTTTGGAGCAAAGACTGTAGCGACGCTGTGGAGGCCAGTAAATCAGACATAAATGTGTATTGTCGGTCTTCGATGGGACGGGGGCGGTATCGATCAGTGTTGAAAACTGAAGATTTTGCGCCTGTTGCATCTAAGTGTAGACAAGATAAAGGCGTAGGGTGTGTTGCGATTAAGTCTTGTGGCGTTTAAACCGTCAAATTTGAACAAATGAACGCCTTTCCGTGCGGGTTATGCTTGCTGAAAAGTCGATAGAGGTATCGACCCTGTCGGTATTGGCCTGTTTTTCGTGGTTGCAGTGGAGACGTTTATGAATTTAGGCCGCTACTCGGCAGGCTAACCTTGCTGTTTGGAGACGCTGAAATAGCTAGTTTTTGAATTATACATCTATAAAGTAGATCAGTTAATGCATGAATTGCGAACAATTAATCATAAATATTGGTGTAATCTGNGTTCATTGATCGTCCTGCAGTGGGCAGGCGANTAACGTCAAGTTTGGAGCCTATTATGACTACACGTATTTTACAGATCGATTCAAGCCTGTTTGGTGGTGCTGGTGTATCGGCACAGCTAGCCGAGTTCGCACTGACTAAAATAAAAGCGCAATACGATGATGTTGTGGTGGTCAAACGCGATTTAGCAGCTGATCCGATCCCGCACTTTGATGCCTCTACAATTGCCGATATTACCGAAGGTAAGGCGGCCTTAGCCGATACATTAATCGCTGAGCTAGTCGAGGCGGATGTGCTCATTGTTGGCGCGCCTATGTATAACTTTGGTGTTCCATCGGTATTAAAAGCTTGGA
>Ga0065722_101189_pt1 | contig 20767 bp, 12 predicted proteins | sample BansetMetagenome_FD_59109 | JGI IMG/M metagenome (GOLD analysis project Ga0065722, IMG submission 59109) | Bankia setacea gill microbial communities from Puget Sound, Washington, USA - Caecum Enriched | ecosystem: Host-associated > Mollusca > Digestive system > Ceca | place: United States... | reverse complement strand
AGTTCTAGTAGTTCGTCTAGCACCGGTGGATCGGGAACTTTCCGTGTCGATAGTCAAGGCAACATAACCAAAAACGGTAGCGTGTTCCCAGTACGCTGTGGTTCTTGGTTTGGCTTAGAGGGGCAGCACGAACCTAAAGATGCCGATAATAATGCTGATGGCGCGCCACTAGAGCTTTATGTGGGCAATATGTGGTGGGCGGATACCGGTCGTACTATTCAGCAAACAATGACCGAAATTACTGCGCAAGGTATTAACGTTGTTCGTTTGCCAATTGCGCCGCAAACACTTGATCCAAATGACCCGCAGGGTATTGGCGATATTCAAAACGGTGGCGTGTTGAAGAACCACGAATCCGTTCGTCAAGACAATGCTCGTCAGGCATTAGAGGACTTTATTATTTTGGCTGACCAAAATAATATCGAAGTGATTGTGGATATCCACTCCTGTTCTAACTATGTTGGTTGGCGTGCAGGTCGTTTGGATGCTAACCCTCCATACGCCGACGCTGATCGTGAAGGTTATGAGTTTACTCGCGAAGAGTATTCTTGTGGTGGCGGAGCCGCTAACGACGACCCCTATAACGAAAGTATCTGGTTAGATAACTTGCGAGAAATTGCCGGTTTACCTGCACAGCTTGGTGTCGACAATATCATCGGTATTGATATTTTCAACGAGCCTTGGGATTACACTTGGCAAGAGTGGAAGACGCTATCTGAAAATGCGTACCAAGCGATTAGTTCGGTTAACTCTGACGTGCTAATTTTTGTTGAAGGTATCGGTTCAGTCACCTCCAACGACGTTGAAATTCCTCACGGTGACATGGCTTCGAACCCTTAACTAGGGGTGAGAACCTTTATGAAGCTGGCGACAACCCACTACAACATTCCAAAAGAGCGTTTAGTTTTGTCTCCACACACCTATGGTACCATCTGTATTTGTACAGCGACAGTTTATGGATCCATCTCAATCTGAGTGTACAGATTTAGAAGGTGATGCTGCCGGTAATGCCGATTGTAACGTGGTAATCAATCCAACCGTACTGCGTGCTGGTTGGGACGAGCACTTCGGTTACTTGCGCGATCAAGGTTACGCCATGGTGATAGGTGAGTTTGGCGGTAACATGGATTGGCCTAACGGCACTCGTGCAGCCGAGCAGGAAATGTGGAGCCACATTACCCCAGGCGTTGATAGGGAATGGCAGGATGCTCTTGTCGACTATATGGTAGAGAAGGATATACAGGGTTGTTACTGGTCGATTAACCCAGAGTCTGGCGATACCGGCGGTTGGTATTCGCATGACTATGTACCTGATACGAATGAATCAGGCTGGGGAACTTGGGGCGGTTTTGACTCTCTTAAAACAGCTCTACTGAAATTGCTATGGGGTATGTAATTCCTTTGGGTTGATATACCGAGGAGCGGCGCTCCTCGGTACTATTTACCTTACTGGATTTTTACCTTACTGAATTTTATTTCAATAGCCGTTGAGTGATCGTTTTTTCATGATCATTTAAATTCTATAGGAACTGCAGTTGGGATAGGGATGGCCCTGTGTTAGCGAAAAGTAGTGAGTTAAAAATTCGCTAATCAAGAAGTAAAAAAGCCAAGTCGCGTTGAACACGTAACTTGGCTTTTTTTATTTTGGGTAGTGCGCAGTTTAATTTGAATTGGTGCGCAGTGTAGTTTCTATTAATGAATAACTAACCCATAACGACAACGATTGGTGTTTTCCTGTTCGCAGTTAGCTGGGTTAAGTACATTGCCTTCGTGAACCTTTCCATTAAGCATTACTGACACCACGCCTTTCTCAACGCCGTTCGGATTTTCCACTTTAATATTGTAGGTCTTTCCTTGAAAGACACGGGTTGCGCTAAAGCCGGGCCAGTTTGATGGGATACAGGGATCAATCATTAAGCCGTTGTACTCCGGCCGAATGCCAAGCATGTATTGCGATGTTGCGTGGTATGCCCAAGTAGCGGCGCCGGTTAGCCAAGGTAGGCGCGAAGCACCGTAGCGGGGGCTNTATTTACTGTGAGTACTTTGACAAAACACGTAGGGTTCGCTTTCTCGCACTTCGGCTTTATCGTTAAATGCTGCAGGCATAAAGGTGCGCAGGTATTGGTAGGCACGGTTGCCGTTTCCGAGTTTACTTTCCGCCATCACAACCCAGCCTTGGGTGTGACAGAACACCGCGCCGTTTTCTTTCATGCCGGGATTGAATAGGCGTGCACGCATAATTTCGGGGTCGAGCTTGGTAACCGGCGGGTCGAGTACCATTAAACCGGCGTCGGTCGCGAGTCGCTGCTCAACGCTATCCATAGCAAGTTTGGCTTTTTCTGGCGAGGCGTGACCACTTAATACCGACCAGGTTTGTAGGGTTCAAAAAAGATTGAGGCTTCGTCATTTTGTTTCGAACCAAATACAAAACCGTCGACACGGAAGGCGCGGCGATACCACTCGCCATCCCAGGTGTGTTCGTCGAGATTTTTGTCTAGAGTCGCCAAGTACCCCTGCGCCCAGCTGATTTCTCCGCTCAAGCCTTTCATTTCGCAAATTTCAATGTAGGTTGCCAAGGCAAAACGCAGTTGCATGGCAACAAATACGGTTTCACCGTCGTGACCGAGTACCAGGCAGTCGTTCCAGTCGGCGAGCAAGCCGCAGGGTAGGCCGTGTTTACCGAGGCGGTTTAAGCTAAATTCAATGGCGCGTTTGAGGTGACCGAGAATTGTGTCTTCGCCCTTGTCGCAATAAGGCAGCACCTTGTCGTAAAAACTTAGGTTGCCGGTTTCTTTTACCAGCGCGGGTACGGTGTTGAACAGCCACATGCAGTCATCCGAGCGGTAGTCGGTTTCGGCAGGGCAGGGCTCGCTACCTGGGTTGTGGGCATAGGGCTTCACCACAGGCATGGCGCCACCTGTAGAGGCTTGGCCGGTAATCATCAGCTCTAAGCGTTGCTGAGCTTCTGCAGGGATGGAGTGCAGGGTACCAAGCATATCTTGTACTGTGTCGCGGTAACCCAAACCGTCGCGCTCACCGTTATACACTAGGCTTGCCGCGCGCGACCAAGCAAATGTGATTAAACAGTTGTAGGGGTTCCAAGTGTTAAAGAAGCTGTTAAGTTCTGGGTCTGGTGTTTCGGCGCTGAAATTATTCAAGCGTGAATGCCAGTAGTCTTTTACATCCGCTAGGGCTTTTTCGACATTGGCCATGTCACTAAATTGAGCACGTGCCGCCGCGCCTTCTTCTTCAGCTCGGCCGATACCCATAATCACGCAAAACGATTTACTTTCGCCGGGTTGAAGTTCGATATCAATTTGCACCGTGCCGCAACCNTTGTCGGCGACCGCGAGGGACTGACCGCATTCGCCGCGCTCGACTACGAGTGGGTTGTGATAGCTGCGGTAGGGCCCCAAGAATTTTTCACGGTCGGTGTCGTAGCCGGTGACGTCGGCGCCCGCAATGGCTAAAAAGGTGTGACGGCCTTGGTCGCTGTCTTGGAAGTCCTCTGGGTTCGGATCCATGCTCACGTTGGTGCCGTGGTCGATAATGCCATCCTTAACCGACATATTCACAATATAAGCCGAGTACTGCAGGTTTAGCAGGTCGTTGAACAGCTTCCAGTTGTTGGTGTATTCCACGTAGGTGAACAATCGCAATTTACGTGGCTTGTCGCTATTGTTGGTGAGCGTGGTATACCAAAGTTCGTTAATTTGATTGAGTGGCACAAAGTAGGTAGATTTGCTTTCAATACCACTGTATTGCGATGTAATGGTGGTGTAAGCCGTACCATGCCGACATTCGGATTGATACTGATCTAAAGGCTTGCCCACTGGCTGCCATGCGCTAGACCAATAGTCGCCGCTGTCCTGGTCGCGAATATAGATATTACGCCCCGGCTGATCCATAGGCACCGCATTGGAGCGATAGCGGGTAAAACGGCCTTGAGCTGCCGATTTATAGAAACTGTAGCCTCCAGCGTTGTTGGTGATGATCGCACCGTACTCGGTTGAGCCAAGATAATTTGTCCAGGATCGTGGAGTGTCCGGTTGGGTGATTACGTATTCACGTGCTTGATCATCAAAGTAGCCGTATTTCATAGTGCTGCAGTCTCTATTAGGAGGTTCGAAAAGGGCAAGATTATAAGGGAGAACGGCGGTGTTGTCCCGACCAAGATTGGGCTATCATCTGCGGTCTGGCTTGAGTTAAGCCTCCTCAGCCTACTTCGCTATTGGCGGAAGTTGTATATCTAAGGCTGTGGCAATTGGGCTACGGCGCCTATTCCAAAAAAGGAACCTGTTTTTGATTTCGCTAGCTAAGATCCCGCATACGCGGTTAATAATGGACGGTAGAGGTACTAATTNCTGCTCCTTTGATTACTCTCTCGCTTCTTCTTCACTGTTTTATTTTATAGGTTTAGTTTTTTTTGGCCTGCTTTGCGGTGTCAAGGTAAGTGCGGCTACTGGCGGGCAAGCGGAGCAGGCTTTTGCGGTGTTTGGTGAATCAATTAAACAGGTTCAGATAATCAACGCTAAATCCGAAAACAAAAGCGGTTCGGGCAGTGGTTTCTACATTGGTGACGGATCTTTAATGGCGACCAATTATCACGTGGTGTCGGCGGCCGTTATGGAAAAGGAAGAATACCGACTGCAATTAAATATTGAAGGCGATGTAGAGAACCTTACAATCTTGGCCGTCGATGTGGTTAACGACCTCGCGATAGTCGCCGTTGAAAAACCTGGGCGACCGTTAAAGTTTCGAGAAACGCAGCCCGCCAAAGGCGAGAAAATGTTCTCCATTGGCAACCCTCGCAATATTGGTATGACCATTGTCGAAGGGAATTACAATGGCTTGGCCGACGATTATATTTTTGATCGCATTCATTTTGCCGGCGCGATAAATGCCGGTATGAGTGGTGGCCCGACAATTGATGCGGACGGCTTGGTTACCGGTATTAATGTGCAAACTGGCGGCAATCAAATTGGTTTTTTGGTGCCGGTCGATAAGTTGGCACAACTTTATCAGCGCCTCCAAGAGCAGCAAAAAATTACCGATGCAATATCGCCTGATACAAAATCAAATACAGCCATAGCNCTAGAGGTTGAGTCTGCAGACGATATTGTAGAGACCGAAGTGGCTACTGCTGAAAACGAGCCGAGCGCGGTCAACGAAGAGCTAACCAATCTAGACGAGGCTGCTAGCAAGAGTGACGGCGCTTCCAGTCAGGTAGAAGAGCACCGTTACAAGCACTTGCAAGAATCTATCGCCGAACAGGTGTTGTCTGCAACCGGCGGTATTATTGGTGAGCTTTTATCAAACCCTTGGCCAACCGCCGATATGGCTGGCGCGACTGTGCTAGGAAAAATCGGCGCCGGTTTTGACTGCTGGGGTAATAGTCATGAAGATGAAAAAACACATGTTTTAACGGTCAATAAAGGGTGCAATAGTCGGCAACCTATTTATTTGTCCCACAGGTTTAATACCGGTTACTTCGAGTACGAATTTAGTCTTATTGAAGCCGAGGGCTGGTCTTCCTATGCGTTTTACAATCTAGCGTCACAGCAGTTTTCGAGTGCGAAGCCGTCCACTTCGGCGGGCAAGGATAATGTCGCTAACTTTAACTGTATTGAGAAAAATATCGAGGAGCGGGGCGTACTACAGCAGCGCGTGGCATTTTGTACGCGCCCCTATAAAGAACTCAAAAAACTTTATGATGCTCTCTATATTGGCGTAAGTGTAAGCCAAGAAAATAAAGCGCTTATGGAGCACTTCTTTATTGCTGGGGTCTCTCAGTCGGATGCGCAGCTTTTTCTCCAGAATTTTATCGGACAGGCGAGTTTTAAATGATTGTTGAAATCGTCAGCAAGGCTGGCAAAAGAATTGACGTTCATGTTTTCGAAAAGAACTCCATTTCNATTGGACGGGGTTACGACAACGATTTGATTTTAAGCGACCCCTATATAGAGGGGGAGCATTTGCAGGTGTCGCTCGATGCGGAATCCGGTGATTATCAAGTCGAGGATTTAGCAACCCTCAACGGCACTCGCTTAGATGGCTCGGGGCAGACATTGCAATCTTCTTCACTCAAGCAGGTTTCCGCTGGCCAACCAATATGTATCGGTAAAACTTATTTGCGTTTTGTGAGCAAGAGCGAGCCGTTACCACGCACGCTAAAACTCTCGTCATTCGAACCAATGTTACATCGCATTTCGGGGTGGTGGGTTGGTCTAGTTGCGACCTGTGTGCTTATCGGTTTGGTGGTACTAGATGCGTATATCAGTAATCCCTATTCCGAAGAGTTGTTGAAAGATTTTAATTCGGTGTTGATCGTACTGGCTATGGTTGGTGTTTACGCAGGGTTTTGGGCCTTGATCGCGCGTTTGAATAGTCGTGAAGCACGCTTTTTTATGCATGCGAACCTCATCTTGCTGGGGTTTATTGTATTGTCAGTACTAGACTATCTAAGCTACCCCTATGAGTTTAATTTTGGTTGGCTGGTGCCGTTTACGCAGCTGAATATTGCCGTAAATCTTGTGGTGCTTACCGCCGTCTTTTACATTTCTTGCCGTCAGGCGACGGAGTTAAAGGCTTGGTTGTGCACTTTGCTTGGTATTGTACTGGGTTTGCTTTTTCACTATCAGCACATTAGCGCCGCGCTTTATCCGCCGGATTTTATTGCATCACCGAGTTATTCCATGGCCCTGACACCACCTTCGCTGCAGGTTACTGGTGGTGTATCAAGAGATGAATTTATCCGTTTAGCGAATGACAGCTATCAATTACCGCCAGAAGACGAAAACGAATAAGTTTAAGTACTTATTATTAGGATTGGATTTTGTTTTGCGTGAGGTATTGAATCTGCGGCCAGTGTTAAGAGTCCTGGTAATGGTTTAGGCTTTCGATAGGATGCTCCACCCCTGTATTTTCTGTAGACATAAAAAAGCCGCTGTAACTTAGTAAGGTTACAGCGGCTTTTTAGTTTAGATGTGTGAGCGTGGCGCTAGCTCGACTTTAAACTATTTTGAATATCATCCATGGTCTTGTCGCTTAGTTGATACGCCATCATTGATAGGGCCGCCACGACTGAGAGAACGCCTGGGATAATGGTGAACATCATTCGAATCCCCATGATGGTATCTTCTGGTTGGGCAACATTTGGTTCGTAGTTGAAGAAGGCTAACAAAAAGCCACCAGCGGCGCCGCCCACCGTCCAGCCCATCTTTTGAGAAAAGGAAGCCCCAGAGAAGATTAAGCCGTCGATACGATGGCCACGCTTAACCTCTGTGTAATCTACGATATCGGCGTACATTGAAAAAACAATTACGGTAATGGGCCCGGCCATTAAGCCGTTGCTGAAATGCAAGATACTGAACAGCAGCATATTGTCGGGAGACACGAAATACACTCCGCCGATGGTAATGGCGTTAAACATCATAAGACCGATGTAGATCATTTTTTTGTCGCGGCCGCGGCAGATCCACTGGGTAAGTGCCGCGCCAATAATATTACATATGGTGAACCCCGACATGTACCACTTGGCAATATCTTCGGCGCCAAGGTAGTACTTGAAGTAATACATAATAGATGCGCCGCGAATCGATACCCAGCTGAGGGTGAAGATACCTACAAAGAACAACACGATGAACGGAACGTTGGTTACGAGGTTTCTTAAGTCTACTAAAAACGGCGAGCGCTCTTGTTTGATTGGCTTAACGCGTTCTTTAGTCCAGCTAAAGGTTAAGAATAACAGCACGGCAAATATTACTGAGTAGAGCGCCATGGTCATCTGGAAGCCTAACTTGTCGTCGCCTTCACCGAACCAGCCAACCAAATCAAGCGTTGCAAACTGTACGACAAGGCCGGCACAGTAGGCGCCGACTAAGCGCGCGGACGATAATCCGTTGCGCTCATCGCGGTTAGATGTCATTACACCAAGCATCGAGGAATAGGGGATGTTGAGCGCGGTATACACCATACCCACTAGAAAATAAGTAACGTAAGCGTAAACCACTTTATTTTCGTCGCTGATATCGGGAGTGGTAAAGCATAAGGTGGCGACTATGCCGAGCGGGACTGCACCGAACAGCAGATAGGGTCTAAATTTACCCCAGCGTGTTTCTGTACGGTCGGCGAGCATGCCCATAATGGGGTCGTTAACAGTGTCCCAAAGACGGGTCAAAAGAAACAAGCTGCCTACCGTTAATGCGGAAATGCCGAAGACATCCGTATAGAAATAGGTTCCAAAATAAATAAAGGTCATCCATACGAAATTGAAGGCGGCGTCGCCCATGCCGTATCCGATCTTTTCTCGCAGCCCAATTTTGGCAAAACTGGCAGTCATATACATCTCCACTAGGTATTGAAATACCACTCGTTATTGTTTTTCCACTGTAAGGTCACCTCAAGGAAAGGTCGCTATATGGGGCAGCGCCGCTAATCATGGGCTCGGAACAGTATACAGTTGTTGTTGGCGAATAGGTATTGGTGCTTGGCGTTGTATAACACCAAAAAAAACCCCGCCTAGGCGGGGTATAAAGTAGACCGTTGGGATGTGTAAGCCGAGCACTAAATAAGTGCTTCAGGCGGTAGCCGTAAGTTAGTTACTAGCGGTTTGAATCAATACACTAGCGCCACGACGTAAGCTGGCAAAAGGGCGGGTCTTGTTGTTATCGATAACTTTCACGTTCTCGCCGAATTGAACTTCAATAATCTCACCTGTGGAATCTTGACGAACGCGTGCAGTTTTTGCGGAGCTGTTGATGCTCACAATAACGCCTTCAATATTGTCTTCAGTAGCGGTAAGTGTGCGCTTGTTAATCACAACTTCTTGGCCGCTGGTTAGCTTGGCTAGGTCGGCAAACTCATCGCTTCCCATTACAACTTTTGCGGAGCTGCCAAGGGTTACGGTAGCGCTGGTGCCAGCTTTACTCTTAAGGACTAATTCGCGACTTTCGGTGTTAATGCTTTCTAGGGTGCCGGTTACGCTTTCTTTGGAAATGATCGAATAGGCGGCGGCGAAAGGTGCGCTAAGAGTTAAGGTTAGAGCTGATTACTGCGATTATTTCTTTCAACATGGTCGTATTCCTTCGGGTTAAGTGTTTGGTTTGTGTTTGATTTGATGTAGTTAGTTTAGGTAAAAACACGACCNAGTGTTACCTAAAGTTACGNAAGTGTTTAGATTGTTTTGTCCGTAAAAGTAACGAATTGCTATCTCTTATTCATATGAGTGTTGTTTTGTGTCTTTATTNAGGTGTTTTTGGTTTTNAATGGAATAAGTGGCGGGTTTTGCGGGTTTTTTGGTAACGTTTTGTTAAGCCAAAAAAAAGCCCTGTATCGCTACAGGGCTTGTTCGAGTTTAGTGTTTCTGGCGCTAGCCAAAAATCATAGAGGCTTAGCCAAGTGTCACAACAACTTTAACGTTACTGCCTTCGGTTTGAGCTGGGATCACATTCCCTTCTATGGCAACGCCGTCAACGGTAATAGAGGCAACGCCTTTGCTAACGTTGTTCGGGTTCTTAACCACGATTTCGTAAGTAGCACCGCGGAACTTGCGGGAGACGGTGTAGCCTTTCCAATCCTTAGGGATGCAAGGGTCTACAGCAAGACCTTGGTAATCTGGTTTAACACCTAGGATGTACTGGGTAATTGCTACGAAGTTCCACGAGGCGGTACCTGTTAGCCAAGAGTTTTTACCTTCGCCAGGCTTGAATGCATCTTTACCCGCTACCATCTGGCAGTAGGCGTAAGGCTCAACCTTGTGCAAGTCACTGATGTCTTCCAAGTAAGCTGGTGCAATTTTACGGTAGGTATCAAAGGCGCGATCACCGTTGCCGATAAGTGTTTCAGCAATNGTAATCCAGGGGTTGTTGTGGCAGAAGATACCGGCATTCTCTTTATAGCCCGCAGGGTAAGTAGAGATTTCGCCGTACTCGATATAGTACTTAGTAAAGGCTGGTTGCTGCAGCACAATACCGTACTCGCAATCTAGGTGCTCTTTAACAGAGGCCATAGACTTGTGAACCATGCCTTCTTCTAAACCGATACCGGCCATGCCGCAGAAGCCTTGAGACTCGATGAAGATCTTGCCTTCTTCGTTCTCTTTGCTACCAATCTTCTTGCCGTAGTAATCGTAGGCGCGCAGATACCATTCGCCGTCCCAGCCATCTTTCTTGACCGCTTCGATCATTGCGTCGACGTGCTTTTGCGCTTCGGCAGCATCTTCTTCGTTGCCGATCACTTTACAGAGCTTGATGAATTCTTTGCCGTACAGCACAAAGGAGCCAGCGATCATCAAGGATTCAGCGGTAAAGCCTTTCTTGTTGCCGGTGGTTTGGAAAGATTCATTTGGATCTTCCGAAAAGCAGTTTAGGTTTAGACAGTCGTTCCAGTCGGCGCGACCGATCAATGGCAAGCCGTGAGGGCCCAGGTTGTTAACTGTGAAGTAGAAAGAGCGCTTCAAGTGTTCAAAGTGGCTTGTGGCTTTACTTTCATCGTTATCGTAAGGGACTTGAACATCGAGAATGCCAAAGTCGCCAGACTCTTTGATGTAGTCGGTAGTTGATAAGATTAGCCAGAGTGGGTCGTCGTTAAAGCCGCCGCCAAGGGTGTGGTTACCGCGCTTAGTAAGCGGTTGGTACTGGTGGTACGCCGAGCCGTCTTCAAACTGGGTGGAGGCGATATCGATAATACGTTCGCGTGCACGCGCAGGTACTTGATGCACGAAGCCGATCAGGTCTTGGCTGGAGTCGCGGAAACCCATGCCGCGGCCAATACCGGTTTCGAAGAACGAGGCGCTACGTGACATATTGAACGTCACCATGCACTGGTACTGGTTCCAAATATTGACCATGCGGTCGAGTTTGTCGTCACCACTATCGACAGAGTAGGTCGACAGTAGGTCGGTCCAGTAGTCGGCCAGCTTGGCTAATTCAGCATCAACTTTTTCAACCGTGTCAAAGCGTGCTATCAGTTCTTTTGCTGGGTTTTTGTTGATTATGTTTTTGCTTTCCCACTTGTTGTCTTTGTCTACTTCGATGTAGCCAAGTACGAAAACTAATTCTTTTTCTTCTCCCGGTGCGAGTTCCACTTCAATGTAGTGGGAGGCACAAGGTGACCAGCCGTGAGCTTCTGAATTGCGTGGCTTACCTTCGAATACCGCATCTGGACGATCGAAGTCGTTGTAGAGGCCTTTCCATACATCGCGATCGGTATCAAAACCTTGGATTGGGGCATTTACAGAGTAAAAGGCGTAGTGGTTGCGACGCTCTTTGAATTCGGTTTTGTGATAGATAACAGAATCTTCAACTTCGACTTCACCCGTGGAGAAGTTACGCTGCAGGTTTTGCATGTCGTCTTCTGCGTTCCACAGGCACCATTCAGCCCAAGAGAAGAACTTCAGCTTTTTGGTTTCGCTGGAGGTGTTCTTTAATTTAACTTTTTGTACTTCGGCCCAGGTTTTGAGGGGGATGAAGTAGGTTACTTCAGCTTCAACGCCATTGCGTTCGCCGGTAACACGGGTGTAGCTCATGCCGTGGGCGCATTCGTACTTATCTAAGTCTGCTTTTACAGGTTTCCAACCGGGCGACCAAACGTCACCGCCGTCGTTGATGTAAAAGTATTTGCCGCCGTTATCTACAGGTACGTTGTTGTAGCGGTAGCGAGTTAAACGGCGAAATTTAGCATCCTTGTAAAAGGTATATCCGCCAGCGGTATTAGAGATAAGACTGAAAAAATCTTCGTTCCCAAGATAGTTGATCCAGGGGTATGGTGTTTTGGGATTGGTGATAACGTATTCACGAGCGTTATCGTCAAAATGACCAAATTTCATTATTTCTCTACCTTAGCTAGTTGGCGATAGTTGGAATTTAATAATTGTTTTTATATAAAAGAAAACACAGGGCGCGACGGTTTAGGTGGCGCTCTGTGTTCCCGATCGGGCTTTCAGCAGTAGCTTATGACGCTTTTGCTAGTTTCTTTGCTTGTTCCTGAGCGATTTCCTCTTCCGGCCAATCGCTTAGGTTTTGGAACCATGTTTTCCAGAGAATTAGCCCTGTGCCGATTGCAATAGCTGCAGTGAAGGCGGCAGAGTAAAACTCTTTAATAACAAAGAATATTGGCAGTGCTACAAGTGAGGTTTGTAGAATGATGCCGACAGCGATGTTAAACATGTCGCGCTTGAAGTTAGGGTTGCGCTTGAAGCTTGGGTCTTCGGCAGCGACCAAGTCGTGGATTGGCCCCCAGAAACCCCAAGGACGCACCTTTTTGTAGAACTCCTTCAAACGAGTCTTATCTTCCTCTTCACTGGAAATACTGCCGACAACAGCGGCAATACTAGAGAGCAGCAAAATGATTGGGAAGCTATACAGCGGCAATATATCGCTTGGCGTAGCTGGAAGCGCAAGCTGTAATAAAGGCGGTACAAACATTGCGCATATGATACCGGCGGTCATACCACTGAAGTAACCCATGCCGTTAAAGCGCCACCAATACCATTTCAGTACGTTGGAAACCGTATAGCCGCCCCATAGGCCGGACACGATCCACTGTAGGACGGAGTTAATACTAGTAACGAACAGGCCGATACAGGTACTGATCAGTACTACAGCAACTGAAACAACATAGCTCATACGAACCAGTGTTTTTGCCGAGGCTTCTGGGTTGATGTAACGACGATAAATATCGTTTACCAAGTAGGCCGGGGCGGCGTTAACCGTAGAGGCGAATGTCGACATAAATGCCGCTAGCAAGCCTGCAAGTAATAACCCCATAACACCGGCAGGAGCAAACTGGCTGATCGCGGAAGGTAGAATGTTTTCAAAGTCGACACGATCGCCCACTTGAAGATCCAGTTGCGAATAAAAAACCAGTGCCAGAACGGTAAAGCCGGCAATCATCAAGTAGCGGATAGGCATCAGAACAACCGATACAAAACCGCTCATCTTCGCCGCTTCGCGAGGCGACTTGGTTGCCAAAATCTTTTGCATATCGTAATTGGGTGCTGGGCCAGCTGCACTGATAAGCACACCCTTAAACAGCATCATCATTACAAATATGCCGAACAGCTCGTAGCCATCGGAATTAATTTTTTCCATGACTTCGGGGATTTTGTTCGACCAGTCCATGCTGAGGTTCCAGCTAAAGAATGGGTTTGACCAATCCGCCGGGACGGCCGCTTGGAAGGCTTCTGGAGACACCTGCATCATTGCGATAGCCGCGATGATAACCGCCGATACAGCCATGATCGTGAATTGCAGCAAATCCGCCCAAACAATACTCAGCATTCCGCCGAGCATTACGTAAAAGGTTGCGATGGAGGTAAATACGATGCCGTAAAGGTGTGGCACGTATTCTGGCGTTACGCTAAACGGAACGTAGGGCGATACGGTTTCCCATGGGATGAAGATTTCCATGAACTTGCCGATGCCGACAAACCCGTAGGCAAGGAAGCCCAAAACACTAATAAGTGCAAAGACCACGATGATGCCGTGGGATAGCTTGCCGCCGAGGTCATCGCCAAAACGGGTGCGGATCCATTCTGCGCCAGTCAGCACGTTGGAGCGACGCAACCAGAGCGATAAGAACACCATCAGGAAGACTTGGTTGAATACCGGCCATAGCCAAGGAATCCAAATACTCTTTAAGCCATATACAAAAAGAAGGGTTACAAGCCACATCGTGCCAGAGATATCAAACATGCCAGAGGCATTCGACAGGCTTAGCATATACCAGGGCAGGGTTTTACCGCCGAGGAAATAGGAGTCGAGGTTTTTAGAGGCTTTGCGTTTTAGCGCTAGGCCAATGACTACCGTACTGGCCAAATAGAGGCCGATGATGGATAAGTCCAAGAAAGTTAAATGCATATGATTAAGACGCCTTTCGTTCTTATAGTCTTTGTCGTTAGGTAACGCAGGACGAGCACAAGCTAAGTTCAGCTTTAATCGACCCCAGTACAACTACCTCCAGTGAACGTAGCTTGAGGCAACTGTGTGTCGATGTGCTCAATAAATGTGTGCTCTCGCTCACCAAGTAGTTGCGGCAATCTATGGTGGTAACCAGTAAATAATTGGCGCGCCATTTTTTGCTCGGTGCTGCGGAGCATACAGGGCCGGTATTTTAGGAGAAATTGAGAGTTTTAACAGTACTTTGCCGAAAAATAGTAGGCTAATCGCCGATAATTAGCACGAAAGTGCTTATTGATATGGTGAAAACCGAGGTTAGCTGGAAGTTTGCTTGGGATGATTGAGAGCGCTGAGCTTTAGCTGTGTGTTTTTCGGCTATCTGGTGGTCTGTATGACTATAACCTGCTAGGTGTTCTGACCGTTTGTCAGGGTATGCTTCCCATCTTGTTCTGGTTAGTTGTTGGCCTATGGATCGATGTTGTCATGATGTAATTCGCGCCAATCTGTAACCGTTTACAATGTGTGTTTTTGTGATTGATCGCTACATATCGACGCAGTTGTTGACTTTTATGTTGGTGTTGTCCGTTTTTAGTTNGATGTCCTTGTTGGTTGTAGCGGTGTTTGTCATTTGTGGTTTGTGCGTGTTATAAAGCCACAAGTTTGGGTTGGGCCTACAATCAGCGTTGTTTTGTTCTAAGTGTCGGCGCGAGAGCCGGGTGCAATGCGTAGGTGGGAGGTGGTGGTTTCGAATTGGCGCCTGTGAAAACCCAAAATAGCACCCAATTATTTTGTGGGTGTTTGAGGTCGGTTTTTGTTTGATTCGATGCCGCGAACAATAATAATTAGCCAGCGTTTCAGGTGGTCGGCGATCCGTTTAGTTTTTTTGATGATCGTTCCGTTAGCTTGTTTTTCTGGGGTTAAATACTGGAGCGTTTTGTGGACCAGGAACAATATTGCATCGAGCTGCAATCCGGCGATCGACAGATCTCGGTCAGTCGCTACGGCGGTCGTATTTTAGGGTTTAGTATCGAGGGGCGAAATGCGCTCCTCGACACCGGTATTCAGACCGGCTCTACTTTCTGGCCGTCACCTCAATCGCTGTGGGGCTGGCCCCCTCCGCCGGAGTTGGATGAGCACCTCTACGATGTTTTGGGCGCTACAAATACTAGCGTGTTGCTTCGCAGTCAGCCGTGTGCTGCTCTTGGGATTCAGCTTTATAAGCGTATTACGGCAAGTTCGCATGGTTTTAATGTCAGCTATACCATTGAAAATGTTTCAGATGAAATCGTTACCATGGCCCCTTGGGAAATTAGCCGTATTGCCGGTGGTTTGACTTTCTATTCGGCCGATACGGGGCCTGAAGGGTTTTCGACCTGCGCTGTAGACTTCGCAGTAGATCATTATTGGTATCGGTATTGCCCTGAGGGCTTGGTAGGTATTCCGAAGATCTTTTCCAATAATTCCGGTGGCTGGATTGCCAATGCTAATAATGGTTTATTGTTGATAAAAAAATTCCCGAGCGTTGACCCTCAAGAAATTGCTCCGCGCGAGGCGGAAATAGAAATCTACGCGCATGCGGACGTTAAAAACCCCTATATAGAAGTGGAACAGCAAGGTCCGTTTACGGCAATAATGTCGGGGCGTCGCCTTGAGTGGGGGGTTGAGTGGGCGCTGTATCAACTGCCGGAGTCGCTGGATGTCAGCGTTGGTAGTGAGTCGCTGCTCGATTTTGTTGAGTCGACGTTTGCTCAGGTGGAAACGCCGTAGTTTGCCTGATTGTTAGTTGTTAGCGGCGCTGGCGAATTGCGGGGCTGTGCCGGTTAGTTTGAAAATGAGGTTATAAAGTCTTACATGGAACACTTAAGCGTTATTGATATAGACCAATCCAATGCCCAGCAGTATTTGATTGATGAGTCATTCTCGCGGCCCGTATTGGTCGATTTTTGGGCCGATTGGTGTGAGCCCTGTAAGGCNTTGATGCCNGTTTTGGAAAAGCTTGCGGCTGAGTTTTTCGGACGATTTTTGTTGGCGCGAGTAAATGCGGATACTCAGCAAATGATATCGTCTCAGTTTGGTGTGCGATCTTTGCCGACTGTGATGCTTATGAAGGATGGTCAGCCGGTCGATGGCTTTACTGGCGCGCAAACCGAAGTGCAGGTGCGCGAGTTTTTGGCTAAGCATTTGCCGAAACCTTGGGATGAGGCCGCAGCGTCGGCGAAGTTGTTACTGGAGCAGGGCGACGCGCAAAGCGCATTGCCGATTTTGCAGCAGGCATCCAGCGAGTCGGCGCAGCAGGCGAATATCCAGTTGCTGTGGGCGCAGGCTTTGTTGATGCTTAATCGGGTCTCTGCAGCGGAAGAGCTTCTGGCGACGATTCGCATGGCGGATCAAGATGAGCATTACCACCTATTAATGTCGCAGTTGGAGCTGGCTCAGCAGGCGGCCAAGGCGCCTGAAATTGAGCAGTTAGAGTCTCAGTTGGCGCAGTCACCAGATGATATCGAGCTTACTTACTTGCTGTCGATACAGTATGGGCAGCACAAATACTTTGGTGAGGCGTTGGACATGTTGTACCGCGTATTGCAGCGCGATCTCGGTTATCGTGAGGGTGAAGCGCGCCGCAGTTTTAACGATATTTTGGCTGTTTTAGGTAAGGGTGATCCGCTCGCAATTCACTATCAGCGCAAGCTGTATACCTTGCTCTACTGAGTCTTATATGTAGTTTACTAAAGTAACGATATTGGTATGGCGCCGCCTAGCACGCCCTTTGTTGGTGTAGGCTGTGGTCTTGCCGTCTCGCTTGATTCTGATTGATCTCAAAACGCTCTAATATTCCGGCCCTGCTGTGTTGGGTCGAGGAGCAGTCTGCAGCGAAATATTTTCCGCATTGGCTTTGCTGGAGAGGTTAACAATGGCATAATGCGCCCCATTTTTCGGGTGTATTGGTCTCCCGTAGCGTTCGCTTTGTATTATTTGCTGTATCGTTTGTAAGTCCTACAAGACCAAATTCAGTCCAATCCAGTCACAAAACCCCGTTTGGGGTTTTGGCCGTTTTTAGAGGAACAAAATGCAACCGCAAGCCAAGCCCAACAATCCAAACTTTTCTTCTGGCCCCTGCAGCAAACGCCCTGGTTACGATGTAACGGCGTTGGAGCTGGGTACTCTTGGGCGTTCGCATCGCTCCTCTATCGGCAAGGTCGCGCTCGGTCGAGCCTGTTCCGAAACTGCGGAGCTATTGGGTTTGCCTGAGGGTTACCGTGTTGGCGTCGTGCCGGCCTCCGATACCGGTGCGGTAGAGATGGCAATGTGGTCGATGCTGGGAGCGCGCCCAGTTGATGTGCTCGCTTGGGAATCTTTTGGTAGNGGTTGGATAACCGATATTACTAAACAGCTAAAGCTCGAAAATGCGACAGCAACCGTTGCTGATTACGGCAAGTTGCCAGACCTTGGCGCGGTAAATTTCGACAACGACGTTGTTTTTACCTGGAATGGCACGACCTCTGGTGTGAAGGTTCCAAACGGCGACTGGATTCCGGACGACCGCAAGGGCTTGACTATTTGTGATGCAACCTCGGCTGTGTTCGCTATGGAAATGCCATGGGAAAAGCTCGATGTAGTGACCTACAGCTGGCAAAAAGTTCTTGGCGGAGAAGGCGCTCACGGCATGTTGATTCTCAGTCCTCGGGCTGTTGAGCGTCTAGAAAGCTATACACCATCTTGGCCGTTGCCAAAAATTTTCCGCATGACTAAAGGTGGTAAGTTGGATGAAGGTATCTTCCGCGGCGAAACAATAAACACGCCGTCAATGTTGTGTGTTGCCGACTATCTTGATGCACTCGGTTGGGTGCGTAGCTTGGGTGGTTTGAGCGGCGCTATTGCCAAATCTCAAGCCAACTTGGCTGTGGTTGAAAAGTTTGTAGCCGCAAACGACTGGATAAGCTTTCTTGCTAAAGATCCCGCCACGCTTTCCAACACCAGTGTTTGTCTAACCTTGAAGGCCAGTGCCGATCAGGTGAAGGCGCTTGTTAAGCTGCTCGATAGCGAAGCCGTTGCCTACGATATCGGCGCTTATCGCGATGCGCCGGCAGGCTTACGTATTTGGTGTGGTGCTACAGTTGAGGCCTCTGACCTCGAAGCCTTAATGCCTTGGCTGAGCTGGGCTTACGCCGAAGTGACAGCATAAGTAACGGAAATAAGTAACGCCATAGTCATCGGCTTAGGTCGTAGCTGAGGGGGGCGAAGTTGGCCCCTCTAGGCAAGTGCCATATTGCGTGGCCGCGAAAAGGCGGCTGCAGGCGAATATTTAAAACGTCGTTGTATTTACGTGATTGGCAGGCATAAAAAAGCCCTGGAGACCAGGGCCGAATCGAAGAAACAAGGTTTTACCTAACAGTAAAAGACTGGCAGCACAGGGCTGGTTCTAATCAATTACTCTCGGTACTCCTGTTATAGCAAATAAAGGGCCAACTTTTAAACCCTTTTAAAACAATGGGTTAGCGATTCCTTCCGGTTTTGTTGTNNAAAAAGCCGACAAGGAAATCAAAAAAGTCGAGCCGAAGACGCCGCCTTACCCTCGCGAAGCGATTATTCGAATTCATAAAATCTAAAGGTGCAAAGCAGCATGTTTCAAGTTCGTACATACAACAAAATTTCCGATAAAGGCCTCAGTCGATTCCCTGCCGAAAACTACAGTGTTGGCGAAGGCGTCGACAAGCCGGATGCGGTGTTATTGCGCAGTCAAAAGCTGCACGATGAGACCTTGCCTGAATCTGTAATTGCCGTGGCTCGCGCTGGTGCCGGTGTAAACAATGTGCCGGTTGAGGACTACACCAAGAAAGGTATCGTCGTTTTTAATACGCCGGGAGCCAATGCCAACGCCGTAAAAGAGTTAGTGCTCGCAGGTATGTTGTTGAGCTCGCGCGGTATTTTACAGGGTCGCGAATACGTCAGCACCCTAGGTGAAATGACCGACGCGGGTGAGATGTCCAAGTTGCTTGAAGCGGAAAAGAAGCGTTTTGCGGGAAGCGAATTGGCTGGAAAAACCTTAGGTGTTGTCGGCTTGGGTGCAATTGGTTCAATGGTTGCTGAGGCGGCTCTAGCCTTGGGGATGGATGTCGCAGGTTTTGACCCTGCCTTGTCGGTGGAAGCCGCATGGCGCCTACCTAGTACCGTTCGCCGCAAAGAGAGTTTGCAAGCCTTGTTGAGTGAAGTTGATTACGTATCTCTCCACGTGCCAGCGATTGCGCCAACCAAGCATATGATCAACGCTGAAACACTCGCCGTAATGAAGTCGAGCGCGGTGATCTTAAATTTCGCACGCGACGCAATTGTCGATCAGGCGGCCGTAGTTGCAGCCTTGGATGCCGGAAAATTACGTCAGTATGTGTGTGACTTCCCGGAGCCATGCTTGATTGGTCACAGTAAGGTTGTAGCATTGCCGCACATTGGCGCTAGCACGGCAGAAGCGGAAGAGAACTGTGCGGTAATGGCGGTGAATCAACTGCGCGATTACTTGGAAAACGGCAATATTAGAAATTCCGTAAACTTCCCAGAAACACTTATGGCGCGTAATGGTGTTGGCTGTCGTATCACCTTTACCAATCAAAATGTGTCTGGCGTGTTGGGGCATGTGCTGTCTGTTTTCGCTGAAAATGACGTTAACGTGATCGATATGGTTAATAAAAGTCGCAATGATGTCGCTTACAATATCCTCGATTTGGCGATTCGTCCAAACGATAGTGTTATTGAAGCGATTAAAAATGTAGAGCATGTTTCGTCTTTGCGCGTTATATGCGGTTAAGTTTTAACCTATATCCTTCGCTGCGCCGAGCTTGCAGTAGTTGTTCTTAAAAAACCTCTGTCGCTCGGCTTGCATTGTTTGGTGAAAACCGGATAATGCGCAGCCCCTAAGGTGTGCTTTTTTCTTTGCGCACCATACTATGGTGGCCCAATTTGGTCCCCCCGCAACAGTTCGCTGTGAACTCCGCCAGGTCCGGAAGGAAGCAACGGTAACAGTACAATTGTGTGCCGGGGTGTGGCTGGGTTGGGTCGCCTCCCAACCTTTTTTCAATCTTCTTTTTTCTGCTTTTCGCCTCGGCTTGCGTTTTGAGTTTTCTGCTGCCTGCAGAAATTTATTAAACCTGACCCCAGCTCCATCGGCAGGTATAATGCCTTCCCTTATTCAAATCAAACAGAGACTCATATTTCATGAGCTATCAGGTACTTGCCCGCAAGTGGCGACCCGCTAACTTTCGCGAGATGGTTGGTCAAGAGCATGTGTTGAAGGCGCTGATTAACGCGCTAGATCACAACCGCCTGCACCACGCCTATCTCTTTACCGGCACACGTGGTGTTGGTAAGACGACGATTGCGCGTATTCTAGCCAAATGCCTCAACTGTGAGGTGGGAGTAAGTTCTGCTCCTTGCGGCGAGTGCGGCGCTTGCCGAGAGATTAGTGAAGGCCGGTTTGTCGACCTTATCGAAGTGGATGCAGCCTCGCGAACTAAAGTTGAAGATACCCGCGAGCTGCTCGACAATGTGCAATACGCACCGACTCGCGGTCGCTACAAGATTTACCTGATCGATGAAGTCCACATGCTCTCCAATCACAGTTTTAACGCACTGTTAAAAACCTTGGAGGAGCCACCGGAGCACGTCAAATTTTTGCTTGCCACCACTGACCCACAAAAACTGCCAGTTACAATTTTGTCCCGCTGCCTGCAGTTTAATCTCAAGAATATGAGCCCCGAGCGTATTGCCGGCCATCTCGACTTTATTCTTGAAAAAGAAGCTGTCCCCTTTGAGGAAAGCGCACTTTGGCTGCTGGCCCGAGCCGCTGATGGCAGTATGCGCGACGCACTCAGCCTTAC
>Ga0065722_101818_pt1 | contig 20851 bp, 15 predicted proteins | sample BansetMetagenome_FD_59109 | JGI IMG/M metagenome (GOLD analysis project Ga0065722, IMG submission 59109) | Bankia setacea gill microbial communities from Puget Sound, Washington, USA - Caecum Enriched | ecosystem: Host-associated > Mollusca > Digestive system > Ceca | place: United States... | reverse complement strand
CAAATACGATAAAATGGTTACCCTCCTTCCATTCATATAAATACCGTGGCATAACCTTGAAGGTGCGAAGNCTTTCTAATGTGGCCGCGCTGACTTTTGCCCACGCTAANTATCCTTTAATGCTGTTATCTGGATAAGTAAATGCTTTGTAATTGCTGGACTCATACGAATAACGTAATGCAGTTCTAAGCCACGTTAGATGCGGGCCTGTAGGCACATCGTTAGTCTTTGTTGTGCGAAATTCGAAAAGAGAGTCGTTGTTCATGAGAGTAATATATCTCGTATCGATAATTGAAATAGACTAAAGCCAATTAGCGCTAGCGCGACGAATGTAATTGCGTAGGATAGCCGCCTTTGTTTCTGGGTTGCGAGAGGTCTTCCAACTGCGCCCGCTAAAGATTTTGATGAAAAGTAATCAATTTTTATGGGGGTAGTGTTTTTGTTTTTACGGAATAGATTATTCACTTTGAACCACCAAGGACATAACTTGTTTTTTTAGAACGCTTCTGGAGGCGTACATGATGACAATAAAGACGACGATAAAAAACACACAGTAAGACGCACTTGTTATCTTCCATTCAAACTGAGGCAGTATGTCGATGGTTTTTTGTAATGCAGTAAAAAATATGACGGCAATTAAGCCTCCAGCAAGCATTCCAAGCGATACAACTTTCAGTGTATCGGTGGAGGCTGTGAGCAATATTTCCTTTTCAGTTGCGCCGTAGATTCTTCGAATGGCAAGTTCATAAAGGCGAGAGTTAACTACTATTAGCGTTAAGCCAATAACCCCAAGTATGGATAGTAGTGCGGTTAAGCCTATAACCGAAAGCACTGCGACAAAGTTGGCTTGTTTTGCGTTGCGCATGGAGTTAAAAATTTTCTTAAGCTGGGTGACCCTGATAATGGACACTTGATATTTTTCACTTAGAATTTCGTTTATATCCTGTACGGTTAGGCGCTGTTCGCCGAGATAATCTAAAGTAATATAGTTTGCGTTTAGAAGGCCGTTCGCATAGACGATGGGTGAGTGCATGCTGTCCGAGTTGCCCGGTAGGCCTAGCGTATTTTTAACGATACCCGTAATCAGGCACTTATTATTTGTATCAATTGGAAATTGTTGACCTATTACATCAGTAAGCAATTTTTTGCTGTACATTATATTTTTCATTTCTTGGTTAATGACACACGTTGAGCCGACTGACGCGTGTTCGGCATCAAAATTCGAATAGCCTGCGACGAATTCGATGTGAAAGCGTTCAAAAAAAGTATTGCTGGCAGGCGCAACTCTAAAATTTCCCGATTGTGTTGTTTGGTGTATGGCGCCAAAAGGGCGAATCCCAGTACCTCCTAGCCAGTGCATAGGGCCGCCTCCGAAATAGATGACATTAATATCGGGCATCGCGTTTTCGAGATCTTGCGTTATCGCTTTTCTATCGGTAGGGGAGAGATCTAACGTTGTATTATTTGCTGTGGTGTCATTGGGTTTGAAATAGAGTTGGTAGGCGTCGCCAAGTTTATAGCCAGGGTCTTCGAACGCAGAGTTGTACAATATCGTTGATATTGAAAATAGCCCTGTGAGCATAAAAATGGAAATTAATAGTTGGACGGTCATTAGGCCGTTTGCCAATGGAACGTTAACTTGCTTTTTACTCCCCTTACCGCTTGCGGCGAGGTTTCTGTGCGTGTTTTTAACGTCTAGGTAAACGAATATTAACCCGCTATAGATAAGTGCTTGTGCGAGTATGGCGAGAAAAGAAACGGCGATCGTCGCTCCGTCGATACTCACCGTGGATATCATCGGAACAAAATTTGTAGCGAAATTAGTTAAGTTGGAAACCACCAGCCCTGCGCCTAGAAGCCCTAACAAATAGGCGATGAGAAAAGTGGGTGCGTTTTCGGCTAGCGAGAGTAAGAATATTTTGAATCGGCTGGCACCTAAGCATAGGTGTATAGAGTATTCTTTTGAGCGAATATGGTAGTAACTTAGAAATATATTGGACAGATTAATTATTGTTACAAGAACTAGCCCAATGAGCGCTGAAACAAACAATAGGGTGACTTTATTGTCCATACCTAGCAGGTAATTTCTGAGGGTCTGAGATTTAAACTCCAATCGCTGTTGGGATAACCAGCCGTTGAAAGCTGCCCTTGCTGGATCGCTATCGGCTTTAGCAAGGTAATCGTTATACCATTGTTCGATTTCGGCGAACGATGGGTGTCCACCACCGCTATTGGGTTTTAGCAGTATTACAGAGTAGCCGCTGCCAATATCGTTGCTCTTGGTGGGTTCGTTTTGTGCTTGAGTGGTCTCGATCTTCCAGGCCTGATTGCCTTCAATGTTGGGTATGTCGCTAACAGTTTCGATTTTCCCGAGTGATATAAGGGTACCAGCAACGTGCATGGGTTGGTTGTTGAGAGAAATTACCGACCCCTTGTCGCTGTAGCGCCTTGCCCCGAGTGCGTCGCGCAGCTCAGTATTGATCCAAACGCCTTCGGCGGCGCTAGTGTTAAGTTCATGAGCATTAGCCATTATTGGAAAATCAATGACCTCAAATATATTGTCAGTAGCGGTAAATGAGGTTACGTCAATTCGTGCCTCGCCGGCCTGCACTTCTCCCATGGCAACGGTGAGCGCTGCCCAGTCGCCGTACTGGGAAAAATCCGACGAAAATTTTAAAAATGTTGGCTTGTCAAACAGTGCCAGTTTTGCGTTTCCGGAAATGGTGGCGTTGGCGGTTAGAGCGAAAACGCCTTCTAAATTAATAGGAATTTTCGCGGTATTGTCGCTAATATTTTTATGGATAGAAAAAAAGGTAATAAATACACATAACGATAGCCCAAGTGAGATTATCAAAGGCAAGCTCATTTGAGGCCGAAATATTATCCGCTGCAATCCAAGTTTAAGATACTCAAGCAAAAGCACGCGGAAGCCCTTCGGTAGTACATGCCGTAATCTGGCCGTCCAGTAAGCTCAACCTTCGGGAGGCGTAACGCGTATAGCTATCGTTATGCGTGACCATTACGATGGTCGTACCGGCGGCATTTAGTGTTGCCAGTAACGCCATAACTTGGTCGCCACTAACGCTGTCTAAATTTCCGGTAGGCTCGTCGACTACCAGAAGCTCGGGAGAGCTTGCTATAGCTCTCGCTATGGCGACTCTTTGTTGCTGTCCGCCGGATAGGTGTGCAGGCGATTTTTTTAGATAAGGCTTCATTCCCACGCTGTCTAATGCTTGCATTACCGTTTGTTCGATGACATCAGATGTGTCGCGCCGATAGCGCGAGGGGAGCGCAACGTTTTCAAAGACATTGAGTCGATCGATTAAGTTAAACGATTGAAAAACAAAACCAATATGTCTATTTCTTACTTGAGCGCGTTCATTCGGTGATAATGCCGCAGTATTGAGGTTGGCTAAGGTATAGGAGCCGCTCGTAGGTTCGTCGATAAGACCCAGTATGGAGAGTAGCGTCGATTTCCCACAGCCGGAGGGGCCCGTAATGGCTAGGAACTCGCCTTCATCTATATTGAGGTTAATACCTTTTAGTGCGAGTGTCTCTATGCCTTTCGCGCTGTATTTTTTAGTGATATTTTTTAGTTCGACGACGCTCACAGGTCTCTCCCGAATTCCTTACGGTTATTATTCAGTAATCTTTAGGGTTTCAAATTCACTGTATTGGCTTAAGTCAACTACCGCGAGTTTTGCAGATTCATTTACACCTCCGAGAACTACAATATTCCCCGAGCTTCTTTCGCCGAAGTGAACCTGCTTGCGCTGTAAAGTATTCGTACCGTCGAACACGTACACAAATGCGGCTGTGTTGGGTTGAACGCCGGGAATCTGCTCCACGTAGAGTTGGTCTTTTTGCGTAGTAAAAATAATTTTTCCGGTTAAACTTTGAGACGGTCTAAACTTCCCTTCAGCCTTGTTGTTTAATGTGGCTTCAACGAGAATATGTCCATTGACGACCTTGTTCTCGATTCTAGATATTTCCCCATCGACTGTTTGGCCGTTGGCACTGATAGTCACCCTGCCACCAGGTGTTATCTTATCGGCCTCATAGGAAGGTACTTTTAACTGCGCAATTAAGTCTTCGTTGCTACCCACTTTTGCGACAGACTGCCCCATGCTAACCGTTTCGCCCAACGCCGCATTTATTTCCTGTATTGCACCTGACATGCCAGCTGTAATTGACATTCCGCTAATTTTATCTTGCAAACGCTTAACAGACTTTTCGGCCTGAGATAGGGCAATTTCACGTTGTTGCAATTCAAACTTTTGCATTTCGATAAAGTGCTTTAATTTTTTATTCTCGAAGTTAAGTCGATCTTGCTCTTGCTTGGCCGCGAGCTCACTTTTCTTTAAGTTGATTTTTGAGGTGACTCCCCTTTGGTACAGTTCAGAGTCTACCGACAGATCTAGGCGAAGTCGTTCTAGGTTGGCTTCTATGGTTGCTATGCTGGCCAAACGATCGAGCATAGCGCTTTGCTGTTCGAATTCGAACGATTTAAAATTCGCTTTTTGTTTTTCCAAGTCTGATTTAGATTTTTCTAATGACTGCTCCAGCTCTAGGTTTTCAAGCACCATAATAATCGTGTCTTTTTCTACTCTTATGCCCGCTCTGGATACGATTTTAAGCACTTTTCCCTGTGCGGGTGCAGTGAGTACTTGCTCCACTGCGGGCGCAAACTGGCCGTAGGTGTCGACCGTAAGCTGCACATCGCCGCGCAGAACGGTGGAGTATTCAATCTCACGGCTATCAATTTCTTTTACGCCCCTGAGGGTTAGTGCGAATACGGCACTGGCAATTAGTGCGGCGAAAGCGAGTGATGCACTTATTAGAAACCACGGTTTTTCTTTTTTTAACTCAATTTGCATATCAAAAACGGACCATTAGTTCTGTTTCTTTATCTCACCATTTGGACAGCCATGATGTATCGTTTTATTTTTCCAATACATCGAAAGTAAGTTGGAAGCTGTTGTCTCACTTAATGGAGGGGGCGAGAGGCTGTGTTTACCGGTTTAATGACGCGGTCCTGCTATAGCGAGCCAATGTTATGGGTATATTGCACACGGTAATGGAAAAATATGCCTATACGGTTTAATACAAGGCATGTTAATTAATATTACTTCAACTGTTATTGATTTCTAGAAAGTAGACGCTGGGGAGCCTGATCGGTGAGGAAAGTAAGTGTATTCCGTTAACCGTTTTACCCTGTTCATGATATTTCTAAAGGTGAATTGGCACCTGCATTATATTTCAAATCACACTTGTATGATATTTTCCAGGCATCAACTTACTAGTACATTTTTATTATTCTTGACTATTGTAGGCGCAGAACTGTAAACCAATGGCTGTGTCTAGACAAGAGGTAATGATAATTATTGCGAATAAGGTTGCCGTGTTAAGTAGCGTGATTGTGGGGCTTACTGTATGCAATAGGGTTAGGGGCTGGCGGTAGGGGGCTTAGGGGTTGAAAGGGCGATGATATGCTTATAACTATTCAGTGACTTAGGATTGGACATAAAACAATCTGGTGTCAACGTTACTGTAATTTTATTGCTGAAAAAATAGATTGGCGAGCGGGCCACCGTAGATGTTTCGCATGCTTAATGGCGTTAGCAGGCTGCCGAGGATATTCTAATTAGACAGTATTTTTTCTTGGGTGGTCAGAGGGCGATTTTTTATTGCTCTTCAGAGCGATATAAAAAATAGAAGGCGGCACTCGATAAAGTTACTGTACTGTCCGATAAGGCTCGATATGTATTGTTTAGGCTGTAACAAGGTGTTGCCTTAAAATGTGTAGAGCAGTGCTGTGTTGATGATTTTTTGTAGCGTGTGTTGTCATTACTTTTTATGTGGCAGCCCAAGTTTAAATGCAGTCTCTCACGCTGCCATTACATTCAATCCTAAATTAATTTAGGGTCGCCCTCCATATCGGTGTCGGCTTTACTCCTCTTTTGGGCCCAGTCATGATTTTCCTGAATCGATTTTGCCGTTTCGCGCAAAAAAGCTTCAGGAGTTTTGTTGTTCATTATGTTACTCCATGCTCATCAATGGTAAACAGATTACACAACGGTTCTAAAAGTGTCTTTTTCCTGTGAGACACCCTACTCACTTGGGCTTGGTGATCGACTATTGCGTTCATATCGTCTGCCATCTCGGCTTCTACTCCTGCGCCGCCTACGAGGCGCTTCCGGTTTAGGGTTCATATTTGGATGTTCGCAATCTTGTTCAATTTGTTGATCCTTTACCTTGTCCTGTTCCTGTTGTGTGATTGCCGCTATTACCCTGTCGATTAGCTGCTCGTACTCCAATGTTGCTTTAATAATAGTAAGTGCAATCGTTCGAAGCGCACTGGGGTTCTTGCTTTCGATAGCGGTTGCAATTTCTTCGTTATTTTTAAGTTCAGTATTCGCTATTTCATAATAATCTGAAATAGCGCTGCCCAACTCTAGCCCATAGTCTTTCGTAAGGTCGGCCTGATTCCTCCATGTACGAAAGTTCCAATCCCGACCGTTGTTACGATAAATATTCGAAAACACGGCTGAAATGATGCGGCGAACGAGTGCACTTTCACCTCTTTCTTCCAAGAACCGCCCAAGGGCCGCCAGCATTCGCTCTGTACGCAATTTTTCTTGCGCTGCAATTTGCTCCGCAGACATGGTTCCGTCGGCTACCGCATAGTGGCCTTGATCCGCGAGTTCCTGGGTCATTAACGCCGAGAGGCCGTCTTGTTCGTGCCATGTAACTTTAACGCTGTTGGCTGCCTCGCCACCCTTACGGTCTCCATGAAACCATGTGGGGCGATAATCTGCAGAGGGGGCATCGATGGCGCAATTGTAATAAGGATCGGTCGCGGGTTGGGCGCCCCCAGCTTTGGGTCCCTTCAGCTTACTGGGGATAATAAATTTTCCCGAAGGCACTAGCCCCTCAAGCGATTTTTCTTGATCGTTTTTATCTCGGTATGCCCACTCACATACAAACTGCGCATCCGAGGGATTACCTCTAACCGCTACTTTGTAATAAACGCTGTCGTCAACGCCAGCTACCTTATTTTGCTCTTTCGCTATCGATAGCGCGTCTTTAACTCTATATTCTACAAAATGCGCATGCCTTCTATTCGCTCCTTTTGTTATTGGAAACAGATTTTCCGGCACACCAAGCCCACCTAGGTCGTGGCTTAGTAAGTGCCCTCTTGCCCAAGCGCCGCTGTTACACCTTGCCGCAAGCCTATCGAGATCTGTATATCGAGCATGTGACGGATCAACCGCACTGCCATACACTATGTCGTTTGGGTCCATCTTTGCTTCAGCTTCAGCGCCAACAATGCCTTTTTTACCGTTCCACGTTAAATTGGTGGTTTTGTGGGTTATTTTTGTGCCTTTGAGTTGCGCGGTAAGTGCGTTGTTTTGTATTCCGGTTACGGGTATATGTTGTGTTATTGGCAGCCCTATGGGGTGCGTACATAGCAGCGCCTTCGCGCCCATCACATCGGCTTCTTTTTCTAAACTTTTGTCATCATTTACCGTGGTTTCGCCCTTCATCTGAATGGTTGGTTTTACTCTTCCTTGCCGCTGCTGGACCACATGCCAAGCTTCATGAGGCAGGTGTTTTTCTTGCCCCTTTCCAAGATATATTTTTGAGCCTTGGGCATAGGCGTGCGCTTGCAGTTGGGCTGGTTTATCCGAGTTATAATGGACTTTTACGTCATTCATTGAAAAACCTGAAAGATTTTCAATGCCAGATTTTAAATTTTCAGGTAATCCAGTGTTGTTTTCGTTGTGTTGGATAGCCTGTTGTTTTTGAGGGGGGAGAATATTCGCCATAGCGTGTAGCTGAGTGGTTTGTTGTGGCTGAGTGACATTATTAACGATCTTTGGCAGTATACTTTGCGTGAGTATTTCAGAGGAGTTAAAGAGGGGGGTATCAGTAGTTTCGAGACTTGTTTTTTTCTCGGGCTCATTCGCAGTTGATGGGTTGTTATTAAGCTTTTTTTTCGCGTAGGTATGCATAATTAAATTCTGTTTTTTTTATTTAATGCCCGATTAATATTTCTGCCGACTAGAAACATTATAAAATGGTGGTCAGCTACACGTTGACCGCTCGTTAATTGCGAATTCATTATAGGAGGGCTCAGGAAACTAGCGAAGAAAAAACACTATAGCCGCTCTAGTTTGGTCTGCAACGTAAAGGCGGTCAATCAACGTAAGCGTCATCATCTTAAGGCAATCGACGATGACACGTTGCTCGCCCATCTATAGATGCTTTATCGTTAGGGATAAGCGTTTAAAGGCAATGTTTTTCCCGCCCTTTAATCAATAATTCATTATGTACAAGAGGCTGCACCGATCTAGTAACAGAGTGTGGAAACTGAATTATCTCGTGAAGTGAAATTGACGAACGAACATACGGCAATGCCTGGCTCTCATCGTTTAAACCTGAGGATATCCCCTTTGAATGTTCGCTCGAGATAGTCGGTATGGCTAGGTTTGTGATGCGATGCGGTAAAACCAGATGCGCGCATGCGAGTGCTGAGTTTGCTTTTTCTTCCGCGTCCAGGGTCTACGATAATAACTTCACAGCTAGGGTTTGAATGGGATGTGATGAAATCGGCTAATAAATTAATATGGTCGTTTTCGTATAATAGATCGCTGCCAATAATTAAATCAAAAAACCCGAGTGTGTCGTTTTCGCTTGCCCAGTCTACTTGTTCATATGCGATGGCATTATCATTGTTAAGCAGAGTGTTTCTTCGTAGAAATTTACCGACTTCTGGGTGGTAATCGGTTGCTGTAATGTCATCGTGGCGTTTATTGAGTAGTAAGCTCGATAGGCCCATGCCGCATCCAATTTCCAATATGCGTTTTGAGCCGGTTTCGTAGTCGCAGATGAAGTGCGCGAGCACCATACTTGACGGCCAAACCACACCAAATATCGGCCAGGAAGCTGAGCTTATGCCAAGCTTTTCCGCGGTGCCTTTTGGGTCATGAAATTCTTGATTATCGCGTAGCGTACAGAGATGGATATCGATCTTTCCAAACTCAACGGTTTGGTAGCATAGTCGTAATTCAGTCATTGGCCGGCCTCAAAATTGGGCGCTGAGCCAACTACCGAAGATAGATAAATGACAAAACGAGAGCCTTCAGCTTATAGCACCTAGCTAATAAGGCAATCAATTTCGCAAGAGGCCGTACGCTGAAAGGAGCGCTGGGTATCCGGTGATGTGTCATACCTTTATGCCGCGCGGTGCGGCGTATGGCGTGACGTTGATTGTAGTACGATCATAACGCTCATTGCCTTAACGGTGTTATTGGCGAAGCGGGTAACGTTGTATTCGGTAAAACCCGTTAGCATAGGGCGAATAAGAGCGGTTGAACGGGAGGATGGTTTGCGCATCGACCAAGGAATGTCGTTAATTTGAATAAGGATAGTTTTATTGTGAAAGCTATTTTTGCAGTTGTGCTGTTATGTGTAGTAGCGTCGGCGAGGGCAGTGCAGGTAGTGCATCTTGGCGCGCGGCTTACGCGGCAGGTCTTGTGAGCGAAATGGCCTCATTAAAGCGTGTGATACTAGGGGCGATGGCACATCGGCTGTGAGCGGAGCCTCTGGATCCTTGCAAGCTGATGGGCATTTGTCATAAAGGTGAGGCAGGATGATTAAAATAATAGGTTTGCTTTTTTACCGCACTGTTACTTATTTCTGGTGTGAATACGCCGAGGGTTAACGTGGCTCAGTATATTGCGCCTGAGGGTGAGGGGCATGCAAGAATTCGATTTGTACATAATGACCCTTATGTTTTTAGCAAGGGGGCTCCCGTTTAAGATGGCTGTTTGATTTTTAATTCGGTTGTGGGCGATTTTAAAACGTTCAGTGCCATTAAGTATGATGACCCTTACGCTTGCACCGATATGAGTGTGTTGGGTATGTCGGATGATGTTAAGGCGTTTGTACCGATAGCATCTGGAAGCGCCGTAACGTTTGTTGCCACTATTATTGAGTGGGCCGACGATAGAAGAGCCAATTACCCCAACAAATTTTCGTTTATACCTGAGGCAGGAAAAGACTATACGGTTAAGCTTTCGATCAATGTTAAAGATATTACCTATGGGCAGTGTGACTTATCTGTTTTTGACGGTGGTAGTGTAACGTTTATCCAGATAATTTCACGGCCGAAATCGCCTCCATATTGGACCAAAACCAGCTCGCGTTGCGATAAACAAGAGTTTGAACAGGTAAAAACAGCCGAGCTAGGGACAGAAGCCTCTAGATGTTTGATTTATGTTGGGGGTTATAGTTGCTAGCACGAATTCCGCAGGTGCTTGAGTTGCAGCAGCGTTAAAGCGCGTTATTTTAGTGGCTTTTTCGGCTCGTAAAAAACTGCCTCTGCTTTTGATAAAAGCGAAGAGGCAGTGCTGTGTTCGGCTCTATTAAAACAGTATTAAGCTGTCTTTATTTCAACGGCTTATACTTCATTCTTTTGGGTTGCGCATTCTCACCTTTACGCGCAACGAAATCTTCGTGGTACTCGGTGTAATCACCTTCAAAAAAGACTAATTCACTGTCGCCTTCGTAGGCCAATATGTGTGTCGCAACGCGATCGAGAAACCATCGGTCGTGCGAGATAATGAGTGCACAACCTGGGAAGTTTTGAATGGCGCCTTCGAGCGCGCGCAGGGTTTCAACATCAAGATCGTTTGAGGGTTCATCGAGTAATAAAACGTTTGCGCCTTGTTTTAAGGTGTTAGCAAGATGTAAGCGGCCGCGCTCACCACCGGAAAGGTCGCCTACGCGTTTTTGTTGGTCGGTGCCCTTAAAGTTAAAGCGTCCTACATAGGCGCGAGAACTCACCTCGTAAGAGCCAATTTTTAGGAGGTCTTGGCCGCCCGAAATAGATTCCCAAACGGTTTGGCTATCATCAAGGTTTTCGCGCCCTTGTTCAACGTAAGCTACTTTAACGGTTTCCCCAACAACAATGTCTCCGCCGTCGGGTTTTTCGGCACCGGTAATCATGCGGAATAAGGTGGACTTACCTGCGCCGTTACCGCCAACGATACCCACAATGGCCCCTTTGGGCACGGCAAAGGTTAAGTTGTCGATTAGTAATTCATCGCCAAAAGCCTTGCGTACACCGTTGAATTCTATAACTTTATCACCCAGACGCTCGCCGGGTGGAATATAGATTTCGTTGGTTTCATTTCGAGTTTGGAATTCTTGGCTTTGCATTTCTTCAAAGCGCGCTAAGCGTGCTTTGTTTTTGGCGTGACGCCCTTTAGGGTTTTGTCTCACCCATTCCAGTTCGGCTTTCATCGATTTAATATGAGAGGCTTCGGTGCGTTTTTCCAATGCTAGGCGTTCTTCTTTTTGCTCTAGCCAGAGCGAATAGTTACCTTCGTAAGGAATGCCGCGACCACGGTCAAGTTCTAGAATCCAGCCTGCGGCGTTATCGAGAAAATAACGATCGTGCGTTATTGCCACAACCGTTCCCGAAAAATTCACCAAAAATTGCTCTAGCCAGTAAACTGATTCGGCGTCCAAGTGGTTGGTGGGTTCGTCTAGTAGCAACATGTCGGGACGTGAAAGTAATAAGCGGCACAACGCTACGCGTCGTCGTTCACCACCTGATAGTTTAGAGACATCGGCATCCCAAGGGGGGAGGCGCAGCGCGTCGGCAGCAACTTCGAGAGTGTGATTAAGGTTGTGAGCATCCCATGCTTGAATAATATCTTCGCAGCGCGCTTGTTGTTTGGCGAGTGCATCAAAGTCGGCGTCGGGCTCGGCGTAGTCGGCGTATACCTTATCAAGGCTGGCAAGGGCTTCCACGGCTTCGTGTACCCCTTCTTCTACGTTGCCGCGTACATCCTTTTCGGGGTTAAGTTGCGGTTCTTGTGGGAGATAGCCGACTTTAATATTGGGCATAGGGCGGGCTTCACCGATATAGTCATTATCGATACCTGCCATTATGCGCAGCAAACTAGATTTACCCGAACCGTTCAAACCGAGGACTCCGATTTTGGCGCCAGGGAAAAAAGACAGAGAAATGTCTTTCAGGATTTCGCGTTTAGGGGGCACTATTTTGCCCACGCGGTTCATGGTGTAAACATATTGCGCCATTTAAGCTCTCGCTCCGAAGGTTGTGTTAATGCGTGTTGGCGGGAAGGAAATTAGGCGCAACTTAACTCAAGCAGCGCGCAAATTCAATTACTGGTGAGGGCAGGGATTAGTGCGTGCTCCATTCGTGCTCGTCAGCAACGAGCGCCAAGGAAATAGAGCCAACACTGGTATAAATACCCGCGGCTAGGCTTGCGACACTGGGAATTATTTTTATTTTTCGAGTGGCGGCCGTATGTTCGAGTTTGGTATAGCCAGGTAGTGCTTTCAATTCGTGCAGTAGGCCACCGTAGCTTATCGTAATAAAGGGGCTTAACAGCCCTCCATCGTTCATGTGCCCGCAGGCGTGGTTGAACAGCGCTTCAGCGGCTTTTTCGAACTTACGAATTTTTGCGAGACGTTTTGAACTGTCGTTGCTGTTTAATATGATGGGATGAATGCTAAGAGTGTTGGCCACGAGCGCTTGTGTCCAGCTCACATTGTTTTCATTGCGCTCTTTAGATCGCTCCCACGCGGCGAGCGGAGACCGAGGAAGAATAAATGTCTGGATTTTCTCTGAAAGCACATTCATTTGGCGGCGAACGTCGTCGTAATCGATACCTTTCGTTAGACGTCGTATAGTTTCTACCGCCATTAAGCCTTGGCCTGCGAAAACGGTACGGCTGTCTAACACGCGTAGCGTAATGTTGTTGTGGCTATCGAGCGATTGTTGCACCTTAGCAATCGCTGAAGTGGCGTTTAGGTAGGTATCGCCCTGAGTACGGTTAACCGTTTGTACGATAATCTGCTCGTAGCCGTTATTTATGTTGTCTCGAATACACCGCTCAAACGTATCGACAGACGGTGGCGTAGTGAATACTTTATTTTTATGGCTAAATTTGCCCGAGGAGAAAAGTGCTAACGCGCTTGATTCTTTGCAAGGGTCCGAGCTTTCCTGCCCGTCGAACGTGTAATTTAACGGGGCGAATGACACATGGTATTTGTCGCAGATAGATTGCGGTAAGCTACAGGCTGAATCAACGATAATGGCTGTCTTTGACATAGTAAGATCCCTTTTCTGCCCGTGTTGGGCGCCAATTTCGGCATCGCCGACGGGATAGCCATTCACTACCCGTTTTAAGGCGGCTTTATGCCTTACGAATTGTAAGTGATTAGATAAGCAAGAAGGGCGTGAGATTGGCTATGCATTCATGTACAATCCGTGCCCTTAATTTTCCCCTCCTACCCTCTCCGCGGAGCCGCCAATGTTTGATAAAACCCAGACCATTGCAGATTTTGACCCTGATGTATGGAACGCCATCGTTGATGAAGGCACCCGTCAGGAAGAGCATATAGAACTCATCGCCTCAGAGAACTATACCAGCCCAATGGTAATGGCTGCTCAAGGCACCAAACTCACTAACAAGTATGCTGAAGGTTATCCGGCAAAGCGCTATTACGGTGGTTGCGAGTATGTAGATAAAGTTGAAGCACTTGCTGTTGAGCGTGCAAAAACGTTATTTGGTGCAGATTACGCAAACGTACAGCCGCACTCCGGTTCACAGGCTAACTCTGCGGTTTATGCCGCCTTGTGCTCGCCTGGTGATACGGTTCTGGGTATGAGTCTAGCCCATGGTGGCCACTTAACCCACGGCGCGAAGGTGAATTTTTCGGGCAAAATGTATAACGCGGTTCAGTACGGTTTGAACGCTGACACTGGCTTAGTGGATTATGACGAAGTGGCCTCTTTGGCGCGTGAGCATAAGCCCAAGATGATTGTTGCTGGTTTTTCGGCCTATAGCCAGGTGCTGGATTGGCAAAAATTCCGCGATATCGCAGACGAAGTAGGCGCTTATTTGCTCGTCGACATGGCACATGTTGCAGGCCTTGTGGCCGCAGGTGAATACCCTTCACCCGTGCAAATTGCTGACGTTACGACGTCGACAACGCACAAAACCTTACGTGGGCCTCGTGGCGGAATTATTTTGGCACGTGCAAACGAGGCTGTTGAGAAGAAATTGAATTCAGCGGTATTCCCCGGTGGTCAGGGTGGCCCGCTAATGCACGTTATTGCGGGTAAAGCGATTAGCTTTAAAGAAGCGATGAGCGACGACTATAAAGCGTACCAAAAACAAGTTGTTGTGAACGCTAAAGCAATGGCGAAAACGTTTCTTCAGCGCGACATTAAAATTGTATCCGGTGGAACCGAAAACCATTTAATGTTGGTTGACCTTATTGGTAAAGAGTACACCGGTAAAGACGCCGATGCGGCATTGGGTAATGCCAACATTACGGTCAATAAAAATGCTGTGCCAAATGACCCTCGTTCACCCTTCGTAACCAGTGGCTTGCGTGTGGGTACTCCCGCGATTACAACGCGTGGGTTTGGTGAGGCCGAGTGTGTGGATCTAACACATTGGATGTGTGATGTATTAGAGAGTTTGGAAAAGGGCACGTCTGAGCAAGTGATTACCGAGGTGAAAGCGAAGGTTCTCGCGTTGTGCGCCAAATTTCCGGTATATGCAAACTAATAATGTTTCGGTAGCAACGTTACGTGAAAAAGCGCTCAGTTAGAGCGCTTTTTTTTCGCGTGTGAATTGATGATAGATTCACGGCTAAGGGTGAGATGTAATGGTGGCGTTTTTCTAGCCTAAAGCAACGTTATAGTGCGCCATCGCAGTGGCGTGGTGTCGAGCGTTTAGTGGGGACTAAGAGGGGCTCATTTAGGTGGCTAACGCAAGCTTGATGCGTGTTGGGTGTGGCCGCTCGTTCTTAGCTAAAATAAAGGCTTGAAAGGGTTATTATTACTTGCTTTAGCATCAAATTGGTTTACATTCAAAAACTACACAGCCCAGACATAAGGAGTAGGTGTTTTGAGTGAGAGCAGCCAGAAATTGTTGGTTGGTGCTTTGGAGTACTGTGACCTTCCTGAATTAGAAATTAGTCGGTTAACTATTCGCGTAGATACGGGTGCGCAAACGTCCTCGTTGCACGTGGATAATATTGTTGAATTCGATCGCAACGATAGGCGGTGGGTTAGTTTTGATATTCACCCCGATATACACGATGTGGCGAAAGTTTTGCGCCGGGAGGCAAAAGTAAAAGCCGAACGTACTATTAAAAGTTCGAATGGCACGAAACAAAAACGTTATGTGATAGACACTCTAATGATGTTGGGTGGGCTGCAGTGGCGAATACAGCTGTCGCTTACGGATCGGTCTGGCATGACCTACCTAATGCTACTCGGCCGAGAAGCCATGGAACAACGAATTTTAGTTGATCCCAGTGAAGAGTACTTGCTGAGCAAATAACAGCCCAGTTATAGCGGCGCATTAATGCCGCAATCTTATCTCTATACCGTGAGGATGTTATGTTAACGACCTATTTATTCGACGTCGACAAAGTGGAACTAGGTGACTTTGATCCGCTATACAAAAAATGGTCTGCGACACCGGAAAAAACATTATGGGTGGATGTGACGCTGGAGGACCCTCATGAGTTTACTACTTTAACGCAGCTGTTTGATTTACATGTGCTAGCCGTTGAAGATGTCGTACGAAAACGACACCCGCCTAAAATTGAAATTTTCGAAAATTGCATTTTCATACTGTATCGCGGTATAGCCAGCGCAGACCCTGGTCTGAATTTTGAGCATATGCAAATTGGCCTATTTGTTGGCAAGAATTTTTTAATTACAGTGCATCGAGAAACGTCGTTAGGTATCAGTGCGGTTGCCGATATCGTCAAACACTCCGAAAAAATTGTGCAGCATAAAAAATATGTCACTACAGAAAATCAAATATTGCCGCCATTACAAATTGCGTTGAATATTTTACATGCCTCTTCGGCGCGATATTTAGACAATATATTGGAGTTCGAGTCCCGCTTGAGTGAGGTTGAAGATCAACTGCAAGAAAAGGGTGACGATACGTTGTTGTCAGAATTAACACTTTATAAGGCGCGTTTGCTCAAACTGCGTCGAACGTTCGATTACCACAAAGGTATTATTGAAACGCTTAGAAACGAAATAGATGAAACTGTTATAGAGGATGTGGGCTATTTTGAACATCAGATTAATGACCTTAATGATCGGTTTACGCGCATTTATACGCTTGTGCAAATGCACTACGATATTTGTGGTGATTTAATCGAAGGTTATTTGTCGGTAGCGTCTCATCGGCTTAACGTTACTATGCGAGTGCTCACGGTAATTACCGCTGTTTTCGTGCCGCTTAGTTTTATTGCTGGTGTCTATGGTATGAATTTTAATCATATCCCCGAGTTACAGTATCGTTATGGCTATTTTGTTTTGCTCGCTGTTATGGGNCTTCTGGCGAGTAACGCTGTTATTTTGTTTTTCGTCGTAAAAAATGGATTTAGAGGTAATTTACTTATGACGTTATCATGGTTAGAGTTTGAACTGTTTAGTGTCGGCGATTTTAGTTTTACGGTTGTTACGGCTACTTAGCTTTTTGCTAGATTATTATTTTTACGCTGTTGGTTTCTAAGGTTGTCAGGCAAGGGTTGAAGCGTCTTCAGGGCGGTGCTTTTGAGGGGGGCGCAAGTCTCTACGCGTTAGGCCGAATAATCCATTATATTATTTTAGTGGTCGGGTTTCTTATTGCCGTCTCTACCTTGGGCCTAGATGTTGGTAAGTTGGCGCTGCTGGCCGGTGCGCTGGGTGTTGGTATTGGCTTAGGCTTGCAGGGTATTGTTAATAATTTTGTTTCTGGCGTGGTAATTTTGCTCGAACGAAGTTTAAAGGTTGGTGACTTTATCGAAGTATCGTCTGGTTTGGTGGGCGAGGTATTGGAAATCAATATTCGCTCTACACTTATGCGCACAAATGATAACGTCGATATTTTAATTCCAAACTCAGAGTTAATTGGGGGAATGGTTACCAATTGGACATTAGAGGAAAACGTACGGCGCTTTCGCATTCCCTTTAGNGTGGCCTATGGGTCTGATAAAAGCATGGTTAAAAAAGCGGTATTGGAAGCCGCCGCTAAGGTACCTTACACGCTAACTAGCCAAAACCGAGAGCCTATAGTNTGGATGACGGGGTTTGGCGATAGCAGTTTGAACTTTGTATTAGGGGTATGGGTAACGCCAGAGCAAGTGAAGCGACCTACCGCNTTAACGTCTGATTACTTATGGGCAATAGACGATGCTTTTCGGCAGTATAAAATTGAAATTCCTTTTCCTCAGAGAGATGTGCATGTACGCAGCGGCCTCGATGGTTTATCGAAGCCACGCGTGTAAACGTTAAAGAAAGCCCCCAGAGTGGGGGAGTAGGTTGTCGTGCATTAATTCAATGTGTTCCGCGACTTCGTCGGGGTCGTTAAAAAATGCTACGTGATACATCGCCTCGCCTTCTTGTACGAGCGGTATATTTTGTTTTCCAATAATAACGCCTGTACGGTTCGCCAGTACCTGATCAACATTCTTGCCAAAGACATCGCTCACATCGGCGAGTACGTCGCCTTTTGAAACATGGTCACCCAATTTCTTTTTGTCCATTACAAACCCGCTAGAGGGTGCGCGTATCCATGCGCTGTTATCTGCCACAAAGGGTGGCGATTTTGGTGTGCTGAGTTTTCTTTTTATCATGCCTAAATGCGACATTATATTAAGTACGCCATTAACGCCTGCACGAATGGATAGCTCATCAAATCGTAAGGCTTCACCGGCTTCATATAGCAGTATTTTAATGCCACTTTCGCAGGCAGACTGGCGCAACGATCCATCGCGTAAGTTTGCATTTAATAGCACTGGTACACCAAAGGCTTCTGCCATGGCGAGTGTTTCTGGATCGCTCAAGTCTGCACGCACCTGCGGTAGGTTACTGCGGTGAATTGCCCCGGTGTGTAAATCTATTCCGCAATCACATTGTTTAACAATTTCGGTTAAGAATAAATTGGCAACTCGCCCCGCCAGGCTACCTTTAGGCGAACCCGGAAAGCATCGATTAAGGTCGCGGCGGTCTGGCATATAGCGTTCTTGGCTTAATACCCCATAAACATTCACTATGGGCACCGTAATGAGTGTGCCGCTTAAGCTTTTAATGCTTTTGCGGTTGATAAGCCGGCGAATAATTTCAATACCATTCAATTCGTCGCCATGAATAGCGGCACTTACAAACAAGGTTGGGCCCGGTTTTTTTCCACGAATAACATGAATTGGTATATTGATTTCAGTATCGGTATACAGGCGCGCAACGGGCATTTCTATTTCAGTAACCGTGCCGGGTTTTAGTGTTTGACCCGCAATAGTGAGGGTATCTATGTTGTTGACGCCTTTCTTCATTAGCCTTTTCCGCGAGTACGATTGTTGTTGGGTTTTGCGTGTTTTTCTATAAAGGTATAAATTAAACCTGCGACATCTTTTTCTGTTGCTTTCTCGATACCTTCTAAGCCCGGTGAGGAGTTAACTTCCATAACGACAGGGCCGCTGTTTGAGCGAAGTAGGTCTACACCACATAAATTTAAACCCATCACCTTGGCTGCATTCACGGCCGTTGCGCGCTCTTCTTTTGTAAGGCGAACAATTTCAGCCGTACCACCACGGTGTAGATTCGACCGGAACTCCCCTTCTTTGGCTTGCCGCTTCATGGCTGCAACAACGCGGTCGCCTACGACGAGGCAGCGTATGTCTGCACCACCGGCTTCCTTAATATATTCCTGTACCAGTATGTTGGCGTTTAAACCCATGAATGCTTCAATGACACTTTCAGCCGCTTTTTCGGTTTCACCTAAGACAACGCCAATACCTTGTGTACCTTCAAGTAATTTAATCACAACGGGGGCGCCACCTACGTTTTTAATTAAATCTTTTACGTTGTCGGGTGAATGAGCAAAACCGGTGCGAGGCAAGCCTATACCCTTGCGTGAAAGCAACTGCATGGACCTAAGTTTGTCGCGTGAACGGCTAATGGCCACGCTTTCGTTAACACAAAAAGTACCCATCATTTCAAACTGGCGTACGACCGAGGTGCCATAAAACGTAATGGATGCGCCAATGCGAGGAATGACAGCGTCGTAACGGGGCAATTCTTCACCCTTGTAGCGAACGGTTGGTCGGCTCTTGGTAATATCCATATAGCAGTGGAGTGTATCAATGATGTCGACTTCGTGGCCGTGCTCTATGCCGGCTTCGCGTAGGCGGCGGGTTGAGTATAGGTTTTTGCCTCGGGATAAGATGGCGATTTTCATAGCATAGATCTCTTAAACGAACAGGACGGGCATTAAGCGCCGGCTGTGGTTAAACAGTGGAGTATAGTAATTTTTTAGATAAAAGTGGCTGCTGAAGGAGCGAGCCGAGCAACTGAGGCGTTGGTCCTCACTAGAAATTGTTGCTGATGTCTGCTGGATGCCAGACGCGGCGGATTCTACACCCAATTTTTTCTAGCACAACTCTTTTTGTGTGGAATTTAAATTTTTTTTTGTGTAATAACTAAATTGAAAAAAAAGTGTAGTTAGAGCGTAAAATAAATATTTTTGTAATAAAAGGCCTCAGCTTAATGCCGAGGCCTTGGGGGTTAGTGTCCACATCAGCTGGCGTGTGGGTTTAACCGGTGGGATTATTGAAGGATAGGCGTGTTCCAGGGGATCCAACGATTACGGTCAACCGAGAAAGATCCATCTGTAGATTCAATAGTGGTGTTTGCCGAGCTGTTACCCAGTAGGAATTTTTCTACGAAAGCGTCAACATATTGTTGCTGAGATGACGGGAACTGGCAGTGACTATGACCCCCCACTTGGGAAACGCCCATGCGGTCGCCAATACCTAACGCTTTCCATACTTCGTGTGCTGCTACCGATGCGGTGTAAGTACTTTCGTTACCGAGCCATTCTTGACCGGTATTTTCGATAACAAGTAAACCACGCGGTGCTACCATACCTAATAACTCATGGTTATCCACGGGCAGTTTGGTGACGGTTCCATTGTTGGCAAACTGGTCTAGGTTGGCGCTCATCCACGGGTTTTCGCCGACAATTTGACTGGCTGTTTGCACATTGGCGCCAGCGTCTTTCATTGCATCGGAAACGCGCCATGCCGCAACACCGCCTGACCCACTTTCTTGTGGAATGGTTAATGATATACGCTCATCAAATGCTCCTACCACGATGGCGCCTTTACCGTTACGCGAACAACCCGTAACACCAATGCGGCTGGCATCGAGATTATGGCCAGAGGTTTGTTGCAGTACATCGATCATGCGGCTAACGCCCCACGCCCATGCAACGGTAGAACCCGCAGAGTGATTGCTGCCATAGATATCGTAAAATTTACCTTGGCCGCGAGAACCGCTGCCGTTGTGGGCGCCCATTTCACTGTTAGAAAAGTTAACAACGGCAACACCTTTATCTTTAAGTGCATTGTTGTTTAGACTAGAGCCGCCTACGCCAATCATAATAGGAAACGGGCCATTGCCGCTCGGCAAGTCAATACTCGCGTTAAACGAAATAGATTGCCCATTATCGTTCACACTCACATTAATACTGCTATTGCTAACGGAGCCGGAAACAGAGCCGTTAAATTCTGGCTTTTCGCCATAAATCCAACGCTCGTGCATGGCTTTTATTTCCGCGCGACGACATGTCCAATCGAATGCAGACGAGAGGGTGGAGCCATCCATTGATGTAAAGGGGTTTGGTAGCTCGTTGATGGTCTGTAAGTTTGAATAGCTACCGGTGTCGGGCACAAAACAGTTAGCGCCGGTATTTTCCTCACCGATAGGTTCATAACCACCAGGAATAGG
>Ga0065722_104369_pt1 | contig 20886 bp, 20 predicted proteins | sample BansetMetagenome_FD_59109 | JGI IMG/M metagenome (GOLD analysis project Ga0065722, IMG submission 59109) | Bankia setacea gill microbial communities from Puget Sound, Washington, USA - Caecum Enriched | ecosystem: Host-associated > Mollusca > Digestive system > Ceca | place: United States... | reverse complement strand
ACGCCGACTTTATTAAAGTTGATGTATTAGCTCTCTCACCAGCTGAAATACAAAAAACAGTGGAGGAGCTTCGCCCATTCAATAAAATTTTACTAGCCGAAAAGGTAGAAGACCATCACATGATGGCGCTGTGCATAAAATTGGGGTTTAGTTTGTTTCAGGGGTACTTCCTTTGCAAACCGCATACGGTTAAAGGCCACGCCGCCAGCGAGGGAAAACAAGCGATTGTAAAGCTGATATCCGCTTTAAATGACCCTGCAATTGAAATGCAAAAAATTACGACGATTATTGCAACCGACCCGAGCCTAAGCTATAAAATGCTGAAACTCGTTAACTCGGCTTCCATAGGGTTACCACGACATATCGACTCACTGAGGCAGGCCGTGTCTCTACTCGGTATACGGACAATTAGAAACTGGGCCACCTATTTACTCATGGCCAATCACACTGACAAACCTAAAGAGCTTTGCGTAATGAGTATGGGGCAAGCCAAATTTTGTCAGCTTATTGCAGAAAAGTCAGGTGACAAAGCTCTAGCAGACGCATGTTTTACCGCGGGCCTACTCGACAACCTAGATGCTTTTTTAGACTTACCTATGGATCAGCTTTTAGCGAAACTACAGCTCACCAGTACAATTCACAATGCGCTTGTACATGGCAGCGGCACTATTGGGGAAATTTTAACCCTTGTTCGCCACTATGAACGCGGAAACTGGGATGCGATTAACTGGAAACATCTAGAAGATCTTGGCCTGTCTACAGCCGACACACATCAACTGTATGCTCACAGCATTCGCTGGGCGACTGACGCGGTAAATGAGTAGATTATCCAACGCATATCAAATTAACTAAGCACTTGCGGCTCTTGCTCCAACTCAATACCATAACGCGTACGAATATTTGACTGAATGGAACGCGCTAAACGCATAATATTTTCGAGAGGCATTTTTTTGGGATTGACGATAATCAACGCTTGCTGATCGTGAACCTTCACATCAAAAACCTCTCGCCCCTTCCAGCCCGACTTATCAATAAGCCATCCTGCAGCAATTTTTTTATGCTCTCTATCAATATCATATACAGCCAAATCTGGATATAAACCACGCAACTGTTCTGCAATGGCGTTACTAATAACCGGGTTCTTAAAAAAACTACCCGAATTCGGTAACTGTAACGGAGACGGCAATTTTGCGCGACGAATTTCCGTAACCGTATGCGCGACTAGCTCTGGTGTAATAACACTACGACGCAACCCGGCTAGCGCCGCCTTCAAAGCGGGATAGTGGTCATTTATTACCGCATGAGTTTTTAACCGTAATGTTACCGATATAATTACATACTGATTTTGCAACACTCCCTTAAAGATACTCTCACGATATGCGAATTGGCAGGCTTCGCTATCAAAGATCTCAATTTCCCCGGTTTGCTTGTTAACCGCTTCTAGACTATAAAATACATCTTTCAGCTCTACGCCATAAGCACCAATATTTTGGATGGGTGCAGCGCCAACCAAGCCAGGAATGTAAGCTAAGTTTTCTAAACCGTAATAATGCCTCGCCAAACAGTACTGAACTAAGCGGTGCCAATTTTCTCCCGCTGCGGCCTTGACCCATACGTGTCGATTATCGCTTTTAAGTAGCTCAACCCCCCTCAACAAAGGTTGAAGAACTAAACCTTTAAGATTCGACGGAGGTAAACAATTACTCCCTCCACCTAAAACATTCACCACTTGATTATTTTTTTTGGCCCAACGTAAAGCCTTTTTTACCTCTTCAACCGTCGTCGCTTTTGCATAAAAACGCGCCCTAGAAGGCAGTGCCATCGTGTTAAGAGACTGAAGATCGATATCTTGTTGAATATTCATGAACGGTGTTGTTTTATGTGATTCAGTAGACCGGCACAACCGTCTTCAACTAAATCTAGAACAGTATCAAAACCTTTCGCACCACCGTAATACGGATCAGGGACCTCCGTAACCTGTTGCGATGACGAAAAATCAAGAAACAAGGCCAGCTCGCCAACGTAGCCTGCAGGCCGTAAAGCTTGCACAGCCTTTAGGTTGGCTCTATCCATAGTGAGAATGTAATCGTAGTGATTAAAATCCTCAGCACTGAACGCTCTGCCTTTCAAATTCGACAAATCATAACCTCGCTGCAAAGCCGCTTGCGACGAACGCGAATCTGGCGACTCACCAATGTGCCACCCAGAGGTTCCCGACGACTCAATACTGATTGAGTCATGCAAACCTACTCGATCAACAAGCGCCGCAAACACCCCATGTGCTGTGGGCGAGCGGCAGATATTTCCCAAGCAGACAAACATGACAGCCGTTTTTTTGATTCTCTTTGTCATTAACGGTCCAACTGCGCTCGAATGCGCGCTAGATCTTCGGGTGTGTCAACACCACCAGGCACCAGCTCACAGGCATCTTCGACATGAATTTTTAGACCATTCGCCAGTATTCGTAACTGCTCCAACTTCTCAATCTGCTCAAGCGCCGACGTCGGCCATTGTACAAACTGGTTTAACAGCTTCACTCTGTACGCATAAATCCCAATGTGGCGACGTGTGAGCTCATGAACCAGATCACCCTCCTTCGCCGCTTGGACATAATGCTCTCTATCCCAAGGAATCAGTGCCCGCGAAAAATATAAGGCGAAATTCTGCTGATCTCGCACCACTTTCACCGCGTTAGTGCTCGCGGCCGAATCATAATCAACCACCGGTTCACAGAGTGTAGCAGCACTCGCAGTCCTGTTCGCCGCAAGATTGGCAGCAACTTGATCAATCACCGATGGGGGGATTAAAGGTTCATCACCTTGTACATTCACCACCACATCATCATCATCGAAGCCATAATATTCTATAACCTCTTGTAAACGGTCTGTACCGGAAGGATGGTCATTTGAGGTCATACAGACCTCCCCCCCAAAGCCTTCAACAACACTGAGCACCCGCTCATCATCAGTAGCGACAATAACCCGTTCTGCATGGCTGCGCCGCGCGCATTCGTATACCCGTTCAATCATAGTTTTACCGCCGATATCCACCAACGGTTTTCCAGGTAATCGCTGCGAAGCGTAACGCGCTGGGATCACAATACTAAACGACATTTTTAGACTCACTGTACAGGTCAACAATCGATAAAACGTGCTCTATTACTGCAGGAGGTAACGTCGCCCTTACTTTTAGGTACCACCAATTTGAACGGGCAAAGGCACGGCATTTCACTGCATCTTTTGCTGTCATAATGACCACTTCCCCTTCGGCAAACTCAAGATCTTTCTGCGAGAAGTCATGATGATCTGCAAAACTCTTACAACGTATTTGCAGCTTCGCATTTAACTGTAGAGCGGCTAGCAGCTTAAAAAATTTTTGCGGATTGCCGATGCCTGCGATGGCGACAACCTGCTTAAACTCAGCCATAAATCCAAGGGGTTGGCATTCTCCGCTCATGACATTTTCAAATTCCAGCGCTTCAACCGTGAATGTCATAGCACCAGCTATTTCGTTCGCTGAACCATTGACCATGATATGGTCAATACTGGCAAGACGCTGAACCGGCTCTCTGAGTGGACCTACGGGCAAACAATGGCCGTTGCCAAATAATCGCTCCCCATCGACAACCGCTATTTCACAAACACGCGGCAAGCGGTAATGCTGCAACCCATCATCGGACAAAATAACATCGCAGCGACCGTTTTCAATTAAATATCGCGCGGCCTGTAAGCGGTTTTCCGAAACCACAACCGGTACACCGGTACGTACAAATATTTCTTGAGGCTCGTCCCCTACGTCAACTGGGCTTGTGCTGTCACCCACCACCGTAAGCCCTTTCGAAACGCGTCCGTAACCTCTAGAAATAATTCCGGGATTTTTCCCATGGGCCAAAAGGCTTTCAGTTAAGGCAATTAACACCGGCGTTTTACCTGTGCCCCCCACTGAAATATTACCGACGATAATAACCGGCACATCAAGCTGCGGCTGCTGCGATTGCAAACGTTTTCGTCGCCAGCAAGCAACAAAGGAAAACAACCACTCCAGAGGCAAAAGTAACAACAGCACACCAGGCTTACCGTACCAGCGTGTATTAATGAAATTATGCAATACAGACATTGCTTAGCCTAAATTTGCACCCAAGCACACCATTCTGACAAGCTTGTCCACCTGTGTAGCCGCGTTTACACGCGCAGGGCAATCTATTCAGTAGAACCAATGTTGGTCTCGGCATCTTCAGGCATTTGGGTTGTTAAACTCAAGTTGGCGTAACCCATTTTTCCCGCCAAATCCATCACCGAAATAATCTTTTGATAGGGCGTATTCGCATCGCCAGTGATAATAAACGGAACGCCGGTATCATTACCGCCAACCTCCTGAATACCACTGCGTAAGGTTGCCAACTGCTTATTCACCAAGGCACGTCCATTCACGGAAAAACCACCTTGAGCATCAATAACCACTTCTATTTGATCCACAAGACTCGGTTGCAAATCACCAACAGCTTCCGGTAAATCAATCTTCAAATGTGTTTCTTTGGTAAAGGTCGTAGACACCATAAAAAAGATAAGTAAAAGAAATACCACATCTATAAGGGGGGTAAGATTGACCTGTTCTTCAGCTTTAACTTGTCGTTTAAATTGCATGTAAACACCCAGCCTTAGACAGCTTTCACATCAACACGTCGATCACTGTGCAGAGCGTCTACTAATTTAATGGCTTCCTGCTCCATGGTAACGACAAGGGAATCTACCCTACGAACGTAAAAGCGATGCGCCATCATTGCCGGAATCGCCACACACAAACCTGCAGCCGTCGTGATTAACGCTTCTGAAATACCACCAGCAAGCACAGCAGCATTGCCCGCCCCTTCCAAATTTAGCGCGGTAAATACTTTTATCATACCAATGACGGTACCCAACAATCCGAGTAAGGGCGCAATGGCCGCAATAGTGCCGAGGGCACCCAAATAGCGCTCCATGTCATGGACAACTTGGCTGGCCGCCTCTTCGATACTGTCTTTCATCACATCACGACCATGCCGAGAATTGCTCAAGCCTGCGGCCAAAATACGCCCCAGTAAAGAAGAACGGCGAAGCTCTTTAAGTTTTTCACTATCCAACTGGTTTTGCTGGATCCAATTCCACACCTCACCAAGCTGATGCCTAGGGGTAATTTTGCTGGGATTGAGCGTCCAGTAGCGCTCAACACTGATGGCAATGACGGCGATGGAACACAAAACAATTGGCAGCATTAACCAACCACCAGATGCAAGGATTTCGAACACAACTCACTCCTGAAATACTGTTAATAGTGGGGCTCTGACAACAGCAACACCACGAAAATTCGGTCAAATCCCCTCGGAGCTTTAACACCTAGCCTTACTACCACTGCAGCTCCGCTAAGCTAGGCCATTTTTGGGGCGGCTATAATACCCGATTAAACAGGCGATTACTGCGCATAATTGCCGGTGCTCGCAAAGCCAATACTCAAAGCCTAGAGATCACCAATACCACGGCTTAGGGGAGCTCATGCGCTCCTTTTCAACTGTTATCAGCGCCGCAGAGTCCCACCGCAGGGTAATCGCACCGGCAGTGTCCGTGCGTAGCACACTGGCACCGACATCCTCAAAACGCTGTACCACTGACTTGTGAGGGTGTCGATAGCGATTTTTGTAGCCGACACTAAAAACGGCATGACGTGGCTTAATATGCTCCAAAACGCCTAACGCAGATGAAGTTCGGCTTCCATGGTGAGCGACAATAACAACATCGACATTCTCTGGCAGCAGTCCTTGTGCCAATAATGCCAGCTCAACCGACTTTTCCACATCGCCCAATATCAACACTTGAGAGTTCAGGTAACTCAACACCACAACGCAGGAATAATTATTCCCCTTATCTTTTACCCCTGGAGGGAGCTGGCCATCCTCTGGCGGCCACAACACCGTTATATCAAGAGCCTCAAACTGCCAGCTCTGCCCCTGCCTGCATGACTGAACATGTAACGGCTCAACACCCGCCGGGAGCTGAGGAAGCCGCTCTGGCTCCCCCGAGAATACTGCATCAATACCCAAGGCCTTTGCTAGCGATCCGTAACCACCGGCATGATCATTGTCACCATGACTGATGACAACACCCTCCAAGTGATCAATACGCTCACTGCGCAGGAATGGGACCACAACCCTCGCGCCCATATCGAAATCCTCTGAATAACGAGCGCCCGTATCGTAGACCCAGTGATGCCCACCCGCAGACAGAACCATCGCCAAGCCCTGCTGCACATCAAGCACGGTTACTTTCAGAGCATGCGATCGATCTACACGGGGAAAAAAGCACAGCATTAACACCACAACACCCAGCATTTTTAATTTCAGGCCTTTAGGTGACAGCAGTAACAGCATCGCCACAATACCGGCAACGACAGCCCAATGGCTATCGGTATCCACCGATAAAAACAGCCGAAGGTCCCATGTAGCTAGCTTTTCAAGCACAAACCATACAGCGCCAAATAGAAAATCTGCTAGGGCAATGAGCTTCAAACCAAGCGCAACCGATATCACACTGCACGCTCCTGCAAGCAAGAGCAAAGGAACAATCACAATAGAAACAAAGGGCACCGCAAAAAAATTAGCCAAGGGGCTAGACAGCGCAACCGGCAAACCCAAAAAACTCAGAGGTACAGCGAGCCCTAACAATATCCATAATTGTGCGCGTACCGTTTTAGCGGTCCAAGATAAACCATCACGACGCCAGCCAAACACCATCACTAACACCGCCACAGCCCCAAAGCTCAGCCAAAAGCCTGGCGATTTGAACGCAAATGGGTCAAGTACGCAAACCACACATAAGGCATAAGCAAAAATATGCCAATAGTTAACTTGGCGGCCACTTAGAGAAGCGCAGCTAAATAAAACCACCATCACCAAAGCGCGTTGTGTCGGTAGAGAAAAACCGGCTAAACCGGCATATGCACTTGCAAATACTATCGCAAAAAGGGGAGCAAGAAAGAACAACCCTTGACGCTGCCAAAGGCTCAGAATATGGGATAACCACTTACCCAACCAAAATCCAATGGCTGCAGCTAAGCCAATATGTAACCCGGATATAGCCATTAGATGGACTGTCCCGGTGTTTTGCAATACCGCCCACTGATCTGCATTAATCGCTGATTTATCACCGACCAAAAGCGCCTTCAACAAGCCCTTTGAGCTGCCAACTATCGGCTCTGCACCCTCGCCCTTGTCAAAAAGTCGAGAGGCTAATCGGTACCGCCAAAGGTTGTGGTTTAAAGCAGTACCAGTAGACACGAAATCGACGCTTTCCTTACCGCGAACATAGCCACTAGCGCTTATCCCCCTAGCCAGCAACCAAGCCTGATAATCAAAGCCATTGGGGTTAGCCGTACCCCTTGGTCGCTTTAGGCGTACCGTAAACCGCCAGTGCTGGCCAGGCACCAGAGATTGGGCCTTGGCTGGCTGATACCAACTCAGGCGTATACGCTTTCCCACTATCGACTCGCCTAGGTCACTACCGTCTATGACGGCCTCTACCATCGCATAAAAACTAATGCTCTCGCGCCCAAATCTACCTTGCTGAGAGACCTTGACCTCGGGCAAACTATCAACACGCACCTGAACTCGCAGATCTTTCCCCTCAATGGCCAGTGGCAGCTGGGCATCGATAATCGCCACGATGCGATATCCATTCACCAATACCCCACACAAGCAGCAAAGTACAATAGCGTAAACAGGCCTGTAGCGTCGTGAAAAAACCGCCAACACCAGCAACGGTACTGTCGCAATGAACAACAGAAATAAACCATTCAGCAGCTCGTCAATCGTTAGGGGCAGCAATGCAACGCATCCGGCACCCAAGGCTAGCGCTAAAAGGTAGAAAGGGAAACTGAGATGAAATAATGGACATCTATGCATAATATGAACGTGTCGGGTAACACTCCTCTGTTAGTGACACTGCCTTTTTCCAATAAAGGCTGAATAATTCAGCAGACAACATTCGCTGCAAACAACAATAGTAGTAAAACCGCTTCGCTATGGGCATAATACTCGCCCTGAACCAGCCCTCCGAAAGCGCACAAACCCGCCCCCCCTAAACGGCGCAGTTTTCGTTATTGGTGGAATCAGGCAAAACATTATTGCTGATCGTAAAGCACGCAAACACTTGATGTAGGCCATTTATACAAACCGCCTGCACCGGTAGAATTGCCCCAGACAGACTCACGCAAGTGTCCTTCCTATGCCCCGAAAATTATTTAAACGTTGGAGCCCGGATCCGAGTAAAATCCGTCAAACACCAGCGCTCAAATTTTTGGGTACCCTACTCCACGAGCCCAATCTATTTCACCTGAACCGTTACTCAGTTTCGGTGGCTTTTTTTGTGGGTTTATTTGTGGCTTTTTTACCGACACTAGGACAAATCCCTATAGCCGCTTTAGGTGCGTTGCTATTTAGATGCAACCTACCTATATCTATAGCCCTCGTATGGATTAGCAATCCTTTTACCTTCCCGGTAATTTATTTTGCCACATACAAGCTTGGCGCACGCTTGATGCAACTGCAGCCAAGGGAGCTTCATTTTGATATGTCTTGGCAGTGGTTTGCCTCTGAATTTATACACATATGGCAACCGCTGTTATTAGGCAGTGTCATTGCCAGCATCTTCTTTGGAACATTGGGTTACGTGATTATCCAGTGGACTTGGCGCTGGCATGTTGTGCAGCGCTGGCAACAACGTAAAAATCGCCCCAAGTTCCCCGACCACTAAATTTTATTATTTCTCATATCGCAGCGCTTGTGCCGGTAAGACTCGGCTCGCTTTCCATGCTGGATAGAGCGTTGCCAAAAAACTTAACGACAGGGCGGTAATAGAGACATTCAAAATATCCGCAACGCGAATTTCAGCGGGTAAGTATGTTAACGGATAAACGTCTGATTTAAGAAATTGCACCTGAAATACTGACTCTACCAACTGAACAAAACCTTGCACCCCCAAGGCCAAGAGACAGCCAATCAAAACACCTAGCCCGGTTCCCAGCAAACCAATAACACTGCCCTGAACAATAAAAATCGAGAGAATAGTTCGTGTCGACGCACCTAAAGTTCGCAGAATAGCAATATCACTTTGCTTATCAATAACCACCATCACCAAAGTAGACACAACGTTGAACGCTGCAATGCCAACAATGAGGGACATAAGTAAACCCACTAAATTCTTCGACATGTGTATGGCGTGATAGATATTACCGTGGGTACGAGTCCAATTACTACCCGTATAGCCAACGCCCAATTTAACAAGGTTTTGATACACCACTTGTGGTGCATCGAATAAATCGGTGAGCTTCAGGCGAACCCCGTGAACCACCCCCGGCGCACCGGCCAAAGTCGATGCATGATTAAGAGAGCTAAGGGCCAAAGTATTGTCCAACTCCGTTTTAGAACGAATAATGCCCGAAAGCTCAAAATAGCGAAGCTGTGGTGCCGCATTGGCAGAAGACGCATTTGGCACAACCACCAATAGTTTGTCCCCCACCTGCAAATGCAACTTTTCAGCCACCGCCGCGCCCAACAGCAAGGTGCTGTCAGTACCGTTTAAGGTCTCAAGTAGTTTTGGATCTACATAGCGAGCAATATGAGAAACTCGCTGTTCGAGGACTGTATCGATACCATAAATTACCACAGGCTCCGTGGTCTTTCTAAAGCTAACGAGGCCATTGAGTTGAACAAAGGGGGCCGCAGCCACAATGCGTTCGTCTTTTTCCACCTCCGCCACAAGCGCTTGCCAATCTTCAACGCCGGCGCGGTGCTTAATAGCAGCTTGAGGAACCAAGCCCAAAATGCGCTCTCTCAATTCACGGTCAAAGCCATTCATCACCGACAAGACAACAATCAGTAACGCCACACCCACCACTAGACCAGAAATAGACACGGCCGATAAAAATGACACCAACTCACTGCGCCGACGTGCTCCGGTATAGCGTAAACCAATGTAAAACGAAAAAGGTTGGCTCATTGGTTTTTTAACTGACCTTCATCTAAGAGGTAAATAACATCCATTGTGTGAGCAAAGCGCTCATCGTGCGTAACCACAACAAAACTCGTGGCTAACTCTTCGCTCAGCTGTTCCATGAGCGCTTGAATCGCCTGTGCATTTTTAGAGTCGAGGTTACCCGTGGGCTCATCCATTAACACGCACGCGGGTTTGTTCACCAGCGCCCGAGCAATAGCAACACGTTGGCGCTCACCGCCAGAGAGCTCAGAAGGTTTGTGTTCTAACCGCGATGTTAAACCCACTTGAGCCAACGTTTGCGCCGCGCTTAATAACGCGGTTTTCTTTGAAATGCCACCAATAAGCAGCGGCATGCAAACATTTTCTAAGGCTGTAAACTCCGGTAATAGGTGGTGAAATTGATAGACAAAGCCAAGCGACGCATTGCGAATTTTACCCCGCGCATTATCGCTAAGCGAAGAAAAGGCTTTGCCCATTACAAACACATCCCCGCCGTCGGGCTTATCAAGGCCACCCAGCATATTTAATAAGGTGCTTTTTCCACTACCGGACGCCCCCACAATAGCGATATGCTCACCGCGCTTTACCGAGAGGTTTACGTCATTTAACACCTCCACGCGTTGTGGCCCTTGGCAATAATTTTTTTTCACTCGCTTACAAGCAAGTACTTCTTCAGAATTGAGCATAATTAAACATCATATCTAAGTGCATCGGCGGGCTCGATAGTAGAGGCTCGATAAGCAGGGTATAGGGTTGCCAATACCGATAACAACGCCGAAAAGCCGCATACAAACACGGTGTCTCCGAGCTTCCATTGAGAGGGTAAGTAAGACACAAAATACACGTTAGGATCAAAAACCTGTAACCCTGTATAGGTTTCAATCAGCATCATCAATTCTGGCAGCCAAACAGCCGTCACCACTCCGAAACCAGCCCCTATAGCAATACCAAATAAACCAATACTTATGCCCTGAACCATAAAAATACTAACAATCCCCCAACGAGACAGCCCCAAAGTACGCAGCACCGCGATATCACTGCGCTTTTCCGCCACCATCATCACTAAACTGGTAATAACATTAAAAGCTGCCACCACAATAATGATACTTAACATGAGGCCTACAACAGTTTTTTCCATTTTTACAGCCTGAAACAAACTGCCTTGAGTTTGACTCCAATCTTTAGCTTGGTAGTGCTCCCCCAAACGGCTAGCCAGTTCCTGTACCGCTTCTGGTGCACGGTAGATATCATCGAATTTTAAATGCAAGCCATCGACAGTATCACCGCGACGAAAGAGCTTTTGAGCGTCACGCAGATGGATAAGCGTGAGGTACTGATCAACCTGAGCCCCCACTTCAAACACCCCCACGAGGGTGAAGCGCTTAGTGCGTGGAAAAACACCGGCGGGCGTCACAGACACCTCGGGTAGTGTGATGGACACTCTGTCGCCGATGGTGAGCCCCATATGACGAGCAATCAGCCCCCCCATCACAACCCCGTATTGTCCCGCGTGTAAATTGTCTAAAGACCCCAAAACCATATGCTGGTCCACGGCTGAGATGGCACGTTCAAAGGTGGGCTCCACACCCTGAATTTGAATGGGTTTCACCACACCGCCATAGCTTAGCAAGCCTTTGCCATCGACAAACGGAGCAGAAGCCAGTAGACCCTCGCTCCCCTCAATATTTAAGCTGAGCGCAGGCCAATCAATAAGCGGCTCGCTGGTAGTGAGAAAACCGTGGGGAACAACCTTGAGCAGACGGTCTTTGAGTTCATGATCAAACCCATTCATTACCGACAACACAACAATTAGGGCAAAAACACCTAAGGCCATCCCACCCAATGCAAACAGACTAACAAAAGATATAAAACCATTGCGTCGTTTGGCACTGGTATAACGCAGGCCAATGTACAGAGGAACAGATCGTGTGAGGGTAGAATACATGCCAGCGATTAAACAGTAGATAACAACACAGGACAAGCCCTATCCCTTTGAACTATTATTAAATCGTTGAAAATCATCAACTAGGCGAAAAGATGAGCAATACACCAGATGGTCGTAAAACGGTCGAAGCGGGTTTAGGTGGCGAAAAGCGCGACTTTTTCCGCGTCAACCAAGACCTCATTTTTGATTACAAACTCGTCGAGGCATTTGCAGCGGAAAATGATACCCCAGAAATCGAATTTGATGACTCGGTATCGCTCAATCTCATGAATGAGCTACGCCGCCTTGATCACGACAGCCTCCAAACACTGCGCTTACTTAGCGAAAAAAACCGCTTGCTGGGTGATTACCTTCAAAATTTGAGCAGTAAAATCGACCTAATTGCACGCCATAGTCTTTTCGCTCAAGATAGCAGCGCTCAGGACAAGCCCAAAACACGCATTAACCTTAGCGAAGAAGGTATTGCCTTTATCGCTGACAGGGCTGTTTACAAAGGCAATTTTCTCGCTTTGCGACTCATTTTTTTACCCCACTATGCTCCCGTGATAGTCTTTGCTAAAGTTATTCGCTGCGAGCCAAAAGATAGTCGCTACCAGGTGGCAGCCAAATTTTATCGCCTTGCGAACAAAGACCGCCAGGAACTATCTCGCCAAATTCTGAGAGCACAAGTTAGTCAAAAGAAAACTTCCGGCACACTATAAATGCGCAACATGCGTCATTGAGGATTAAGACTATGATGTCAAAAAAACGCCTTCGTTACCCCCTCTACGCGGCTCTGTTTAGCTGTGCTAGCGTAGTGTTGGCAACTTCGCGTATTGCCACTGCTGAGCAACTGCAAATCCCCCAACCCAATGCTCAAGCCCACAGCAGCGCACAACCGTGGAATGTGGCAGTTCCCAATAAAGGCATGAGCAAGGCGAACGTCGAGTCCAATTTCGGCAGCCCAGACAGTAAAGCTGGCCCAACAGGCTCGCCGCCCATCTACTATTGGGAATACGCAGAATTTACGGTTTACTTTGAATCCGATTACGTTATTCACACGGTCAGAAAGTACAAGCCTCAATAAATCATTGGCTATAGTGATCGCCAACCTGAGCTGGCGATCCGCCTGACCCACATCAAAAATACCCGCTAAGTACTGAGCATGGGAGCCCTATACCGGAATCCTATGTCGGTAGCGATAGGACTGTACTACAATGTCGCCCTAAGCACCGCTCTCACTCCTCAGCTTTATTAAAAGACCTGTCATGTCAAACGATTCTTCACACGCCCCACCACCCAATCACTCACCGGCAAAGACCAAAGTTATTGTAGGAATGTCTGGCGGGGTCGATTCGTCGGTGGCGGCCCTGCTACTGCTCCAACAAGGCTATCAGGTTGAAGGCCTATTCATGAAGAATTGGAACGAAGATGACGGTACAGAATACTGCACGGCAATGACAGACTTGATGGACGCGGCGGCCGTTTGCCAAAAGCTCAACATTCACCTACACACAGCCAATTTTGCGGCCCAATACTGGGACAATGTCTTTGAACACTTTCTGGCTGAATACAAGGCAGGGCGAACCCCTAACCCAGACATCCTATGCAATCGAGAGATTAAATTTAAAGTATTTTTGGATTATGCAGAGACCTTGGGTGCGCATTTTATCGCAACCGGCCACTATACCCAAACCCGAACCGAAAACGACCACACATATCTGTGTAAAGGTTTAGACTCGAACAAAGATCAAAGCTATTTTCTCCATGCCGTTGGGGAGCGCGAATTTTCTAAAACGCTATTCCCCGTAGGCGGATTAGAAAAACCAAAAGTACGAGAACTGGCAGAACAGTTCGATCTCGTTACACACAACAAAAAAGACAGTACAGGAATTTGTTTTATTGGTGAGCGCCGCTTCAAGGACTTCCTAGAACACTATTTACCCGCACAACCTGGCCCCATACAAACACCCCAAGGTGAAACCATTGGCACTCATCAAGGCTTGATGTATTACACCATAGGCCAACGCCAAGGCTTGGGTATAGGGGGTGTCGCCGGTGCGCCAGAAGAACCTTGGTATGTAGCAAAAAAGATTCTCTCCAGCAATACCCTACTCGTTGTTCAGGGCACTCATCACCCTCTGCTCTACGAACCCAGCCTACAGGCTAGCCAGATGCACTGGATCAACGGTGAGGCCCTCGCTGCAGGCAGCCGCTGCATGGCAAAAACCCGCTATCGCCAACCTGACCAAGCCTGCACCTTGCAAAAGGTCGAAGGTGACTCCATAACGGTGGTATTCGATGCCGCTCAGCGAGCAATCACACCCGGTCAAAGTGTGGTCCTGTACCAAGAGGATATTTGCTTAGGAGGCGGTGTCATTGAGCACCCCACTGTCGTGGCATAATGCACACGCTATTCACCCTACGGAGTAAGCTTTGGAAAAATCTTGGCGAAATATCGCACTTTCGCTGGCTGGCCTAGTGCAGTGTGCCGCACAGGTAGAAGAGCTAGCCAAAACCGGCTATCTGAAAACCGAACAATTTGAAACCGCGGTAAAAAGCCTTCTTAAGCTCAACCCCAGCTCCACTGAAGACGTTTTTGACGGCGTACCAGCACTCGCTGCCGGCCTCGAATTACTCGAAAATCTGCTCGAAAACCATCGAGCCCCCAAGCATTCAGATACCCTGCGCTATGTACTGGGGGTCATACATTTACAAAACCGGCTAAGCAAGCGTAAAGATATACTTTATATTATTGGTACCCGCATAGAAAAAGCTCACCAACAAGCCGATCATTTTGGTCTCACCCACGACAACGTGGTGAGTAATATTGCCGATATATATACCGACACCATTAGCAAGTTCTCCTACCGCATACAGGTAACTGGGGAATACAACTATTTGCAACAAAAACGCGTTGCATCCCAAATTCGTGCCCTACTTCTGGCTGGCATACGCTCAGCCACACTATGGCGCCAAGTGGGGGGAACACGCTGGCACCTGCTTTTCTTCCGCACCAAACTATTGCATGCAGTGAGAGACTTGCGTCGCCAAGGGCAAGTCCACTAAAGCCTGAAATTCAACCAAAATTCCGTTACACTTCGCGCCTTTGCGTTTCCCGCTTTAATCATTCTGAAATGGTCCACGCAGCCATTTCACACAAAGATAAGAGACTCTGAAACTTATGGATCTTTCCGCACTCTCCGCTATTTCGCCCATTGATGGCCGCTACGGCAGTAAAACTAACGAACTTCGCCCCTATTTTAGTGAATATGGGCTAATTCGCTGTCGTGTTGAAGTTGAAATTCGCTGGCTACAACGCTTGGCACAACACCCAGAAATCGAAGAGATCTCCACTCTAAGCGCGGAATCGAATGCACAACTGAATACCATTCTAGAGAATTTCTCAGAAGCTGACGCTCAACAGATAAAAGATATTGAACGCACCACCAACCATGATGTAAAAGCCGTTGAATATTTTATTAAAGATCAGCTCAAGGGTAATAAAGAGCTCGAAGCCGTATCAGAATTTGTTCATTTTGCCTGTACATCAGAAGACATTAACAACCTATCTCACGCGTTGATGCTAAAAGCTGGCCGCGAGCATGTGCTTGTGCCAGCAATGACTGACATTACGGCTACCATCGCCAATCTTGCCATAAACTATGCCGCTGTGCCGATGCTCTCTCGTACCCACGGACAAACAGCCTCACCAACAACGGTAGGCAAAGAATTAGCCAATGTCGCCGCGCGCTTGCAGCGGCAAATCCAGCAAGTAAAAAATGTTGAACTTCTGGGTAAAATAAATGGCGCTGTGGGTAACTACAATGCCCACCTTTCTGCCTACCCCACAATAGACTGGCAGGGCAATGCTCAAGTTTTCGTCGAAAGTCTAGGCCTTAGCTGGAACCCATATACCACCCAAATTGAGCCCCACGATTATATTGCTGAACTTTTCGATGCCATCTGTCGCTTCAACACCATATTGATTGATTTTGACCGGGATATCTGGGGTTATATTTCACTAGGTTATTTCAAACAAAAAGCTATCGCAGGTGAAGTCGGCTCCTCTACCATGCCCCACAAGGTTAACCCAATAGATTTTGAAAACTCCGAGGGCAACCTAGGCATTGCCAACGCCATATTCGCGCACCTTGCCGCCAAACTACCGGTATCGAGGTGGCAGCGAGATCTCACCGACTCTACGGTATTACGTAACATGGGGGTAGGCTTTGGCTATAGCTTAATTGCTTACGCTTCTACCCAAAAAGGTATTAGCAAGCTCCAGATTAATGAGCACACATTAGCTGCCGACCTTGACAATAGCTGGGAAGTTCTCGCGGAACCCATTCAAACAGTCATGCGTCGTTACGCCATAGAGGGGGCTTACGAAAAGCTTAAGGAGCTCACTCGCGGCCAAGCCATTAGCCAGCAACTGATACAGCAGTTTGTATCGACATTGGACATACCCGCGCAAGCCAAGCAGGAACTTAGCGCACTCAGCCCTGCCACCTACATTGGCAACGCCGTAGCGCAAGCTGAAGCCATAAAAAGCCTGCTAAAGTAACGGCAGGTCGTCACTCGTGGTCGCCAGCGGGGTTAAGTCAACGCTCTGGCGACCAGCAAGCTCTTTACAACACTATTTCACTGAAAAAACCTTGAAACCAATTGCGACCCATACAGTCTAAGCTATGCTAAATTGCGCTGAAGCTGTCACCCTCTTTCACTGTCCATGGGAGGCGCCATGAACCACCCACCTAGCCCCACATCTCCATCATCAAACCACCCTTTTTGCCGTCTTAGCCACTTGGGAGACGTACCGGTTGATACCTTTCTCCGTGAATACTGGCAGCAAAAACCCTTGCTGATACGCCAGGCATTCCCGAACTTCGTGCCCCCTGTGAGCGCCGATGAATTGGCTGGCTTTGCATTGGAAGACGATATTGTCTCTAGGCTAATCGTTGAAGACAAAAAAAACAAAAAGTGGGAAGTAAAACACGGGCCAATATTGGAAACGACTTTTGCCAATCTGCCACAGCAACATTGGACTCTGCTCGTTCAACACGCAGACCTCCTTGACCCTGAATTAAATCAGTTGATTGAGGCCTTTCGGTTCATTCCGAGCTGGAGACTGGACGACCTAATGATTAGCTATGCCACAAACGGTGGCGGTGTTGGACCTCATTTTGATTATTACGATGTATTTTTACTTCAAGCACAAGGCAAGCGCCGGTGGCGTATTGGCCAAAAGTGCGATAGTGACAGCGCCATGATTGCTGGCCTCGATATGAAAATATTGCAGGCGTTCAACACCCAGGAAGACTGGGTTCTTGAGCCCGGTGACTTACTGTATATCCCTCCCAATATCGCCCACTGGGGAGAAGCCGTAGACGAATGCATGACCTACTCCTTCGGTTTTCGCGCCCCGAGCTACAGCGATATCATGCTCGACTTCGCTCAAGAAATGGCTTCGATCACCACTGAAGACATGCGTTACAGCGATGCTGGGCTCAGCCCACAGCGCTTAAGTGGGGAGATCACCAAAGAGGCCCTTGCAAAAATAAAAGCCATCCTTGAGCATTACACAAGCAATGAAGGCTTTGTTGCCAGCTGGTTTGGCGAATACATGACAAGAGCAAATCCGGGAGGCGACGCCGCTAGTCAAGGTGAGTTCCTACCTACAGACCTAAACAGTGGCCAAACCTGCAAGTTAAGCGCCTTTGCCCGCTGTGCGTTCTATCAAACCAGTGAACACTGCATAGTCTTTATTAATGGAGAAAAATGGCACTGCTCTCAAAAGCTGGCCGTTTTACTCAGTGAGCATGAAACAATTTGTTTTACTCAGCTGGCCAAGCAAGACCAATATATTGTCAAGCATCTTGCTGAAGAAGGCTTGCTCGATTACGCAGAAGCTTAAGCGCAAAAACACATGAAGACAGTGGACGACCAAACAATTAAGTTTGACCAAGCATCAACCCTCGACGTACAAGAGCTGAGCTGGCAACAGTCTCACGCCGAACTTTCTCAGCTTCGTCAAATCGTCTTTATTCAAGAACAAGGCGTTTCAGAAAATGACGAGTGGGATGGCCTAGACCCCCTTGCCAACACACGTCATTTCGCCGTATTTTTTAGCGACGGGTTCACCCAGCCCCCCCTCATGATTGCTTGTGCCCGTATACTCAACAACGGCAAGATCGGGCGCATGGCGGTACTAAAACCATGGCGGCGCAAAGGGGTCGGCTCCCGCCTCCTTCAATGTATTTTGCAACACTTACTTCAGCAACAGTTTGAGTCAAATACTGACATCGCCCCAAACCTAAATGCCCAACTATCCGCAATAGCGTTTTATCAAAACATTGGCTTCGTCGCCACAGGTAAGGTTTTTTTAGATGCGGGGATTGAACACAAAAAAATGCAGGTCAATTTGGAAGACAAAAACACACTCAAAGCAATCTATGGCGATACCGTTAACCGCTTAAACACACCCTCAGCCTTTATCATGCACCTGCGACAGGCGATAATCGGTGCCCAACGCAGCCTATACATCGTTTGCTCAACACTGGAACCCCTTATTTGGGCAGACAAGGGTATTCATAATGCCATCTCTAAACTGGCGAGAAGGAGTAGAGAATCTAAAGTACAGATATTAGTGCGAGACTCCAAACTCTTGAATGGTAGCGGCCACCCCCTGCTCAAACTAAGTCAACGCCTTAGCTCTCGCGTGAGTATTCGAGTTATTGATCGTGACGTAATATTCAAAGCTGCTGCATTCAGCTGCAGCGATAAAGAACAACTCATATATTGGAATGATGAACCCAGCTACCGCGGTTTTGCCAATTATGCCGCCGCCGCAGAAAGCCGACCCCTGCTTGACGAGTTTGAGCGTATTTGGGAACACTCCAGCTACTCAGACCCAAACCTTGTTAAGCTCTATTTGTAAGCCTACTTGTGCCTGCTGCGTAAAACGTATTACGCGTCTATATCCACACCAGCACTGCCCAAATCGTAAACCACGGGAAACTTAATTAAACAATCTAACTGATTAGCCAAAGGCCCACAGGCTTTCCCCGATACCAAACTAAACTCAATACCGTGGGCTCGACAACGCAGGTTTTTATTGGCGACTTGCACAGCCTGAGTTAAAGCCACATCCATGTGAGGACAGCGGTTTTCAATGATATAAACCTCACCGTCCATTTGCAGTAATAACAGCTCATAGCGCCCTACTTTAAAAGCTTTTTGATAGCCATCATGCAAAACGCTCATCTTTTCGAGTGGGAAAAATGCCATAACTTAGCCTCTAACAAAATACGCAGTACCCGCGCGTAACTGGCGGGCACACGCGGGCGGCAAGCTGCTTATAAGGTCAAATTGCGGATACTTGCAGCAATAAACGCCTTTTTTAGGTTTTCGTAAGTATCCACTGAAGGAAACTGCGGAAACTCCTCAATTACATTTTGCGGTGCACTGAAGAGAATACCGGCATCGGCTTCGGCAAGCATGGTGGTGTCATTATAGGAATCGCCAGTCGCGATAGTTCGATAATAGATCGATTTAAACGCACATATTGCCTGTCGCTTTGGGTTGGCTTGTCGAAGGTTATAGCTAACGACTTTACCGCTGTCATCAACGCTTAACTGATGGCACAACAACGTTGGATAACCCAACTGCGCCATAAAAGGCCCAGCAAACTCATAAAAGGTATCTGACAGAATAACCACTTGGAACCGCTCTCTTAACCAGTTGAGAAAATCTGCAGCTCCCGGCAAGGGGCTCAAGGTGGCAATCACTTCCTGAATCTCGTTCAAACCTAAACCGGCTTTATCCAACTCCCCAAGCCGCATAGTCATCAATTCATCGTAATCGGGAATATCACGGGTTGTTGCCTTAAGAGCGTCAATACCGGTTTTTTCTGCAAATGCGATCCAAATTTCCGGGATCAATACACCTTCAAGGTCAAGACAGGCTAATTCCACAATCGGCTCCTTAAATAAGCTAGGAATGGGTTATTTTAAACGATTTTGCCCTATTGGGCTCAGCAAGACTCAGTTGAGGCGCAAATTTACAGAACTCGAGGGCGCTTGGCAAATCCGCAAGTATAAGCATATTGTGTATCATTATTTTTATTCGAAACCGGGCTCTGGTATTCTTTCGCGCCTTGGGAAATCGCCTTCCTATGCTCGGCGCGCCCAATTTCGATAATCCCTACTTATAAACGACACAAGACGGACTGGCTTACCTCATGAACGACACGCTGAACATCGTCGATATCGACAAAACGCTTCAACAAGCAAGCCCTCAGGAAATTCTGAGCTACGCACTTGAACATCACGATAACCTCGCGATTTCCTTCAGTGGCGCTGAAGATGTGGTACTCATCGACATGGCGGTGCGTATTTCTCCAAAGGTAAACGTTTTCTGCTTGGATACCGGCCGTTTACACGCACAAACCTACGCATTCATAGAAAAAATACGCCAACATTATGCTATTCAGCTCGATGTTCTATTCCCCGCAGCAGAGGCAGTGCAAAAACTAGTGACCGATAAAGGATTATTCAGCTTTTACGAAGACACTCATAAAGAGTGCTGCGGTATTCGCAAGGTTGGCCCCCTCAGAAACAAGCTGCTGACGTTGGATGCATGGGTAACAGGGCAACGTAAAGACCAAAGCCCAGGAACAAGGACGAGCATACCCGTTATCCAAAACGACAAAGTCTTTGCTCGCCCAAATGAAACGCTCACTAAGTTTAACCCTCTCGTAAATTGGAGCTCTCAGCAGGTTTGGGACTATATTCGAAACGAATCTGTTCCATACAACCCCCTGCATGATCAGGGCTATGCCTCTATCGGCTGCGAGCCCTGCACGCGCCCTACAGGCCCCGGCCAACACGAACGTGAGGGCCGCTGGTGGTGGGAAGAAGCCACTAAAAAAGAATGCGG
>Ga0065722_100084_pt1 | contig 20978 bp, 14 predicted proteins | sample BansetMetagenome_FD_59109 | JGI IMG/M metagenome (GOLD analysis project Ga0065722, IMG submission 59109) | Bankia setacea gill microbial communities from Puget Sound, Washington, USA - Caecum Enriched | ecosystem: Host-associated > Mollusca > Digestive system > Ceca | place: United States... | reverse complement strand
CTCGGGTTAATAGTTATACAGCTCTAGGCGCTGTATCGCGTAATTTTCTAGGAATATTCGTAGGTGTCTACCTTGGTGGGTTTGATCGCCATTTAGATGGCGAATAATTTGCCATTCGCCGGTATTGAATCGGCCTTCTTCTGTTTTAAGAATACCGACTTCAAGTTGAGGGTTTTTGACATTTTTAAAGGTGGCGACTATTCCCGTGCCGGCGATATAAAATTCATCTGCAGACGTTTGTATAATAACTGCGCCGGCCGGTTCCCAAATATCATTTTTAGAATTCGCTTCCCAGCCTAGTGTGTGGCTGTGTTTTACGGTGAATTCATAATCACCCAGTATAAATTTTGTAGAGGGTGTTTCTTTATCGAGCAAAACGCCCTCGGTTTTGCCTAACCCTTGGTGTGTCAATATAAGCGGCGAGAGCTGTTCAAGTAATTTATACATTTCACCTAAAGACTCGCTATTAGTTTCGCTACCTGTTTCGATAGAAAACGGCGAAAACCCTAAACCTTGATAGTGACCAATGGTATAGGCTGCTTTAGCGGCAACAGTATTGTCAAAGCGGTGCTCGGGAATAAATAGCGGATTATTGTTGCGCGCGTAAAGGTCTGCCCAATGTTTAAAATTGGGGAAATAAATGTCTGGCGAGAAAAAGTCTACGGCAGGGGCTCCGGCTTTCCAAATATCCATCAAATGAGGCAAAGGCCCTGCACTTGGGTAGCCTTCACCCGGCAAAGCGCCATCGCGATTAAGAGCGGCATTAACAAACATGGGAAGCGGGTAGATGTTCTTGCCAGCTTCGATTAATGCATTGCTAAAACGCGCATAGTACCAAGCCATAAAAAGTTCTTCTGTTTCAATACCGCGACCAAACATTTCCTCCCAGCTGGTTACCTTGTCAATAGTAGGAAGAGGGCCGCCGTGGCTCACCATTTTTTGCAATTCGGGTACTAAACTTTCGTTGTTATCGAGTAGGTAAGTGTGTAGTGCACGGGGAACAGGGCGCTCGAATAGGGCATTAGCAGCAGCAGAATAATCTCTTACATTCGGCAGCATGCCAGTTTCGTTCTCGACCTGCAGCATAATAACGGTTTGTTCTTTTTGGTCGAATGCTTTTATGTGTTTGACTAGAGCGGTGAAAGCATTCAGGTCAGCTTGTAAGTTGTTCGGGTAGAAGGGGCTCAGTAGTTCATGGCGCTTTCCAGATTTATCGACCGCTCTAGGGAAGCGCTCGGTATTTTGTTTAACCCATGCAGGAGCATGGCTAGACATGCTGTTTTTCCAACTGCCGAACCAGAGCAGTACTAATTTTATATTGTTTTGTCGTGCCAGCTGGATTTGTTGGTCGAGCAAACTGAAATCGAAATTATTTTCGGTGGGTTCAATCAATTCCCAAAATACCGGTGCGAGCAGGGTATTTACATTCATCGCCTTCAGCTGTGGCCAAACCGGCAGCATAGCTTCTTCGCTGGTAAAAGTGGAGTTCCCCAGTTCCCCTGCTAACATAAGGTATGGAGCATTTTCTACGATGAGTTGGTGCGTATTCCCAGCGCGGATAAGATGCGGAATGGCGTTGGAAGACTTTTGAATATTGTGGGTATTTAAGTGGCCACAGCCAAATAAAACAACGCTTATCAGAAGAGTGCGAGCAATTTTGTGTTGAGCCATGTGCTTACCTTAGGAGTCGTGCCAAGCGTAAATGCCACGAGTGTTTAGCCATTTGGTTTGATTGTGATCAAGTGTAGCCAGTTAAGACCGCGATCTCAAAGAAATCTGTTCCGCATTTGTCTATGAGTATTGTCGATCTAGCGGCGCTCTGGTGTAGTATTGCAGAATTGTGCGGTCGTGTTCCTGTAACCAAGCGACACTGTAGTAGGTCCTATCTGCAGTAGCTCCTATCCGGTAATCGAGGTGTTTCTATGCGTAGAATAAAACAACTGTTTACAGTCATGCTAATTGCAGTATCTAGTCTTGCAAATGTTGTTTATGCCTCCTCCGCTTCTGCGTCAACTAACCTCACCCACAGCTGGGTAGGTTTTAGCGCGCTGGCGGTTTTTATCCTCGCTTACCTGCTGGTAATGCTAGAGGAAAAAATCGAGCTTAAAAAGTCAAAGCCGGTAATGCTAGCCGCGGGAGTTATCTGGGTACTCATCGCCATTACCTATCGGCATAGTCCCAACGCCCACGAAGTAGAAGCGGCAATCGAGACTATTTTCGTTGAATTCGCCGAGCTGTTTTTTTTCCTGCTAGTCGCAATGACCTATATCAATACGCTACTCGAGCGCGGAGTGTTTGCCACGCTGCGCACATGGCTGGTAAAAAAGCGATTTAGCTATCGCGCGCTATTTTGGATTACTGGCTGCCTCGCATTTGTTCTCTCACCCATTATGGATAATTTAACCACGGCGTTAATTTTGTGTACCGTTGTGGTCGCTGTGGGCAAGGGGCGATCTAAGTTTATTGGTGTAAGCTGTGTGAATATTGTTGTAGGTGCGAATGCCGGCGGTGCGTTTAGCCCCTTTGGCGACATCACAACTCTGATGGTATGGCAAAATCAAACCCTTACTTTTACGCAATTCTTTCCGCTTTTCGTGCCCTCGCTGGTAAATTTTTTGGTTCCAGCTTTGATCATGCAGTTCTTTGTCGGTAGCGGCCTTCCCGCCGAGATGTCGGCAGAGAGCAAAAGCAAACGCGAGTTGAAGCAAGGCGGTGTCGCGGTAATAGTATTGTTTTTGGCCACGATTATTACCGCCGTTTGTTTTCATATGCTGCTGCATATACCGCCGGTGTTCGGCATGATTACCGGGCTTGCCTACCTTAAGTTGTATTCCTACTACTTATTTCAGAAACACCACCAAAGCCTGTAGGCGCCTTGTCGAAAAAAATACGTGATACAGCCAACGCTCAGCCGGTGCCGATTGATAGTTTTTCAATGGTTTCTCGCGCAGAATGGGATACGTTGTTTTTCTTTTACGGTCGTGATTATGGCGGTAGGTGGCTTAGGGTTTATCGGCTACTTGGATTTACTCTCGGCTGAAATATACGGGCAGCTTGGCCCCACCGCAGCCAATAGCCTTGTGGGCGTACTCTCTGCCGTAATCGATAACATACCCGTAATGTACGCGGTGCTAACAATGCAGCCAGAAATGTCGGAAGCCCAGTGGCAACTGATTACCCTAACCGCTGGGGTAGGTGGCAGCCTGCTCTCTATAGGCTCGGCCGCCGGTGTAGCACTAATGGGGCAGGCCCGCGAGCACTACACATTTNTATATCACCTAAAATGGACGCCCGTTATAGCGCTAGGCTACATTCTCAGTATTGCTTGCCATATCGCAATTAGCGGCTANTAAGGCNTCGCGTGCATCGGGCTNGGTGTAGGGAAGGTACTCTGTAGAGGTATTTTTAGGCCAGCAGCCTTAATTGTGATGGTTAATTGGANCCACAGTGTTCCGTCTACACTTGTAATACGGCGTGTTCCAAGTAAGCAGGTAATCGTTGTTTCTAAAGGTGTGATGTGTGGCTTTTCGTGTATAAATGGTAACCGACAAAGGTCAAGGTAAAGATGAGTCCTAAACGTCAAATTGTGCTGCTGCTGAGCTGCCTAGGTATCAGTTTGATAGCGGTATTAAGCTACGACCTAATCCCACTTAAACGGTATTCGGTTCTTCAGGATGACGCGTTTTTAAGCTTATATTCAGACGAAAGTGACACCAGCGTTGCTCAATGGGTAAACAAAGAGCAGAACCATTTTACTTGCACTTATATTGATAAACCTTCCAAGCTGAAATACTGCGGCCTCGACATACAATTTGGCAATGGCCGCGAGTACGGTGTGGATTTGAGCGGTTATGAGAGTATTGAGCTTCATATCCGTTACCGCGGGGGAGCCCAGTTAGTGCGGGTTTTTATGCGCAACTATTCAGAAAGCTACTCAAATATTGCTGATAGTACCAACTCCACTAAATATTTGAGTATGTTGCTTCCCGTCCATGAGCTTCGTGAAGAAATCGATATTAATCTCAGGGAATTTACCGTTCCTGAGTGGTGGATGCGTACCCACGGCCTTTCTCGCTCACTGGTCCACCCTGAGTTCAGCAATATCGTTCATTTAGGTGTCGATGTGCCGTACCCAGCACCATTCGGTGTGCACGAATTTGAGCTTGCGGATTTATATTTGGTGCGGCCATTTTATTACTCGCGAAAATTTTTACCTTAGCCTATTGGCACTTTGGTTTTCGGGGCTGCTGACCTTTGGCCTATTTCGATTTTGGCAAGTTTGGCATGCTTACGAACAGCGTAGCCAGCAACTTCAGGTTGAAAAAGATCGCGGCGTTGAACTGCGTGAACAATCGGAAAAATATAAAACATTATCCACGATTGATGAATTAACACGAGTTTTGAATCGACGTGGCATTCAGGCGGTGATCGATGAGCTTATTGCAGCCAATTCGTTAGCGAACGCTGCACTTATCCTCATCGACATTGACTGGTTCAAAAATATCAACGATTCGTTTGGCCATGACTTTGGCGATAGTGTGCTAATCGGAGTTTGTGATGCGCTCATTACTAATGTGCGAGAGTCGGATCAGGTGTGTCGTTGGGGCGGCGAGGAGTTTCTATTGGTTTGCCCTAACACCAGCGAAGCGGAAGCCGTGGCGCTTGCCAACAAACTACGTTATGTCTTCGCTCAAGTAAAGATAGGAAGTGACTTTAATGGCTTAACCGCGAGCTTTGGTGTTTCGACTGTTGGAGATAGAAGCTGGAAACTGGCCATTCGCCAAGCAGACAGTGCTGTCTATACTGCCAAGGCCGATGGAAGAGATTGCGTTCGGGTTTTTAACGCTCGCGCTTCAGATGATTCGTCGAAACTGTAGGCTTAAATTTTTCAAATACTTTAATGGCTTAAAATAGCGCCAACAACGAAAATTCTGTTCGTCGCTGTTGGCGCAATCGATTTACCTAGCTTAAATCACTCCGCCATCACCCCACTGGTCTTCACAGGTTTGTGCACCTATGCAGCTTTGGTTATTTTCATAACCCCAACCGGAACTGTTTTCGCAAAGCGGATAAACCGTACCGTACCAATTACACTGAGTTCCAGCGGTTGCGCCACCGGAGCTACTTGAACTACTACTGGATGAAGAGGAACTGCTAGAGCTTGAACTACTACTTGAAGATGACGAGCTACTTGAACTTGAGCTGCTACTAGAAGACGATGAGCTGCTTGATGAAGAGGTGCCACCCACATCCACAGAATCCACCGTCCCAAAGCTTATCAAACCACTACAATGCAGCCATTCTGATAAGCTTCCACCGCCGCAACTACCATTGCCCCATACGCCAGTGTTTTCACTTTGATTTTCAGCTTGGCGAACATCACCATTAACATTTACATAATCTATTTGCACATCTCGGCCAGACGCGTCATTAGTAAATTCGACAACAACTAAACCACCGGTATTCGTTGTAATGGCGTACTCGGTCATCGTTGTTGTTAAGGTCCAGCTTTGTATAACACTATCGCCAACCACCAAACGAATAATTTCATCGCCAGCCGTTCCTCGGGCACGCACAATTAAATNATTACTTGCTGCAGTCGCACCGGATGAACTAGANGAACTAGATGAACTAGATGAACTAGATGAACTAGATGAACTAGATGAACTAGATGAACTAGATGAACTAGATGAACTTGATGAACTTGATGAACTNGATGAACTAGATGAACTNGATGAAACAATCTCAAACCAATCTAACAATGTGTCATTTTTNCCTACGTCTGTTTCCAATAGAAACTCTACAGAGGTTGCACTTGTACTTAGATCGAAGCTGACAGATTGCTCGCTAGCCGTAGTGGAACTGAACTCGACCGAACCAACTTTGTTGCCACCTACATAAACACTAATGCCCGCAGCAGTACTGTCGGTAGAAGCACCTCGTATCACAAAAGTATATGAACCAGCATCGAGTGAAATACTGCTAAAGCTGACTGATTCACCATTGCCATAAAGCTTTACGCCCGCAAAGGGTGAACTTATTGTAGAGCGATAAGAGGGGGATATAACGCCGTCTTCAAACTCATAATAACCGGCACTCTGTCCGCCGGAACTACTTGAACCGCTCGTTGACGAACCGGTGGAAGAACTGGAAGAAGAGCTGGATGAACTACTAGATACTGGGGGAACGTAGTTATCGTCACACTCGCCGTTAGGACAATAAATTTTATAGTTACCACTCATCGCCAACATGCCAAACATATATAACGAACCGTCGTAATATCGATATTGTCCTGTAGGTACCGAGGTATCCCAAAGATTGTCAACAAACTTCCAAGCATTTGCATTGTCAGACGCTAAACTACCAACCGCATTCATCGCTACTAGCCCAGGAGAATGATCAGCATTATTCTCGAACACATCACCANTTAGATGATAGAGACCGCCATAGGTCGTAACACCTTGTTCAATAAAAAACGCGTGTAAACGATTAACCCAAGTAGTTTGCCACAAATCCTGCTTCCACCAACTAAAGTCCATTCCGGCATTACTTATTGTCCGCCACGCGTCGTATTGAAAATGCACTTTTTGCGAGTCCTGTTCACCGTGCGGCTCGCCACTAAAGTAAGCATAGTCAGGCGTCAACCCAGTAGTCGAGTTGGCTGTATCATGAAAAAATGCGCGGCTAGTTGTCGCTAGCTCCGCCCAAAAATCATTATTATTATCTGCCCAGCGTGCCCATAATTCATAAAATGCAGGTAGATGATACGAAGGATCGGTAAATTGACGGTCCTCATTCATTGCCGGNGAAAATATAATTTGTTTTTCTGCGTGAAAAAACAAACTTACTTTTTCATTGTTTGCGCGAGTTTCACCGTTATAGAACATGTTATCTAATAATTTATTAGCTTCTGCGCGGTAGTTAAAGATACCTTCGCCATCGCCCCAGCGATGTGATGCAAAAAACAGTGCGGTGGCNAAATATTCCTCCCCATCCGGCGCTGGGTTTTTGTCCATTACCTGGCCGTCTGTACTTACCTGCCAAGCAAAATACCCCTTCATCTCATTATTGGTATTTAGNGNGTAGGTATTCGCCCATTTCCATAGCTTATTAAAGTCGTCCTGCCGGTCTAGCTGAAGCGCCATCATCATGCCGTAGGACATTCCCTCGGAGCGGACATCGTCATTCCCCGTATCCCAGATATACGCCATATCGGATCCAACCGGGATAAATATAGCCTCGTTCTCCAAATCACCACTATGAAACAATTGGTCGTATGCCGACTGCACTTTGGCTTCAACTTCAGCAGCAGAATAGCCAAGCTCAACAAACATATTGCGATAGCTACCGGAATAAAATGCGCCGCGATCTGGTAAAACGGGGGGGGGAGGTGGCGGCGGAATATCGCCAACGCGATGCAACTCAAACCAATCGAGATAGGTATCATTACTGCCGTTATCAGTTTCTAGGATGAAACTCAAAGTGCTATCGGTTGGCTGCTCAGGCAGATCAAATTGAATACTGACGGTAGTTGGCTCAGTGCCGGCAAAACTCGCGGTACCGATACGCTTCCCAGACAAGTAAACGCTAATGCCAGCGCTAGAGTCGTTACTGCTCGCACCGCGCAAATCTAAGCGAAACTCCCCGGGGACACCGCTAAGCGACGCGTCTGTTTCTACGCCATCGTCATTGCCATAGCAGGCAACACCGTCGAACGGGCTCGTCGTAGTCCCACTATAGTCACCGATAAGCGTGCCGTTTTCTAACTCAAATTGTTGTAATAGTTCGGCATTCGTATATAGCGAGACTGACATAAACATCAAACCAGCGAAGAGGTTATAAGGCGTTTTCATATACTGATACTCTTATTTTTATTGTGATTTTTGCCATTTACAGAACACAGCAAGTCGCTTGTGCCCATCAAGATTACTCCTTCAATCCAGCTTATGGTTAAAGCGACTATAACATGCTGGTGCCAAACTTAAAGTTGGTAACCGGTTACCATAAATAATTATTTTTTTAGCGCGGTAGCCAGCGGTTTAGGGAGGCGGTTATGACGTATCTGGGATATGTGCTAAATAACTGATATTGANTCGACAACATTTTCNCTTCTTAAGATAGCCATCGACCACGGTTGGGGNAGCCCGTATCCAAGGCTAGGGTTGAGTAGAGGTTAGCAAAAAATATATTGGTGATTGCTTGAGGTGCCTAATTACNGTGCTCGATGGCGTGGCGCTGNCTTTCAAATGTAAGGCAGGCGAGTTACGAATTTAATCTAAAGGTGGATGCGATAAATTACACTTAAAAGCATAGGTATCTTTAGAGTTTCGACGTCCAGTTAAAATGAGAAGATCCTTACAGTAGGCGATGTCGGCCCAGGTAAATAGTTGGATGAACCTACAATGCTTGTAAAAACGGATATCGTATTTTAACAATATATTTTCTAGATATTGCGTGGAGCAAACCAATAGTTTAGTCTCGCGCCGAAGCATAAGGAGTGTGATCACACTTTTTACTAATAATTTAATTTACAACTCATGTCACAAGATTAAAGNAAAATGATTGATAATGTTGATTGGTTCGTTACGCCTGTTAAGCGAAGGCAAAAAGAATGTTCGGTGTTGTTTTTTCCTTATGCTGGAGGTAGTACTTCAGCATTTCGAGCATGGTCAAAGCTGATCCCAGAGAATATGGAACTAAGTATAGGCCAGCTTCCTGGGCGGGACAGACGATTCGGTGAGCCTTTTTTAGAAAGCATGGGTGAAATTGTGGATGCCTTCTATGCCTATACCGTTGATCNTTTTGGCGGAAAACCAATATTTTTGGTGGGCCATAGCTTGGGTGGGTTAATAGCTTATGAGCTTTGCCTTAAGCTTCAGATGTGTGATGGTATAGATATTTCTGGTTTGGTTATTTCCGGAAAAGCGGCACCTCACATNGCCATGGATAGACCATGGATGCATAATTTGGATGAACGATCCTTTCTGGATCGTTTGCGGCGTTACGACGGTACACCCAAAGAAATTTTTGAGCACCCTGAGTTGATTGATGTTGTCGGCCCACGATTGCGTGCGGATTTTAAAGTTGCCGAACTCTATCGATTACCTGAGAGCGGGCGTGTTAACGATATTGAATGTCCGGTGTTGGTTCTGGGAGGTATGGACGATTGCCACGCCACACAAAATGATATTTTAGCGTGGCGAAACTACTGTACTTCCACATTTAGTAGCACGTTTGTTAAGGGAGACCATTTTTTTATTATTAAGAACGAGGAAACGTTTATTTCTAATCTGAATGCATTTTTGACATCTAAGTTGAGCTCAAATTTTAGTGTGACNTAAACCCTTGGGCGAATACGTAGNGTATAACGGCTTCCAAATAATAATATTTCTTCGCGTTTTTCGGACATTTATTGGTCCTGTTAAAGATAGGGTTTCTCTTTCAGTCAATTCAATTTACGGCAGCTTCTTAGCCTAATCCNTCAATAATTAACTGCGGTACGTATTTNTTGGTGTATTTTTTCATACCTGATGGAGTCACGTTAGGTGTTAACAATAGGAAGCAAAAGTACGTTTTACGCACTTACCCAACTAGTTTGTGTTGTCTCCCCCCTCNATGAGNTGCCGCAGTTGTATAGTTCGCGGNGTTCTCTCTTATTTTTAGGTTGTCTGGTGGAGGAGACATTGGCCGGGATGCTTTAAGTCTATTTTTTCATTCAGCTTTTCTAAGCGAATTTAGTTACCTTGTTACCTTTGTCAGTGCTAGGAGCCCATAAATATGTTGNATCGTGCGCCAAACCCGACATCGTTTCATTTAGTTCGATGGAACTTCTTGCTATGTCTAGGCGATATTTGCTATAAACGTTGCCGCAATTTGACAGCCGATTCTTAGTTGCGCTATCTCTATTTTAAATGGATATTACTCCGCAAAATAATTTTCAGTTGTAAGGCGATTAGCGAATAATATTGACCGAATAGCGTAATATTCATGAGCTATCCTCGTAGCTGAATAGCTACTACGATAAGTGCTGTCGTAAGGTTACCAAGCTACGGATTGTTAGCGAATTACCTACCGCGTTAGTAAATTGATGCTGCATTCTTTAGGTATAGAAAAATACGGATATAAAGTCTTTTATGAGCCAGCTAGTTGAAAAAAAGCTCGGCTTCGCAGGTAGTGCTAAAAAGGCTTCCTGTAATTGCCACCCGTTATGACCTTCGTCGGAGTAGGTACACGCGGTGAGCAGTTGTTCTTCGTCCATGGGCAAGCATGCCCAAAGGTACACTGGCCCGCCAGTATCGCACGCCTTAACGGATAAAATTACTGAAAGCCAGACACGACTTAGGCCTTATCGGAGGTTGCTTAAGTGTTTCGCTTCAAGTATTGAGCGCTGCTGCGATCAAAGTAGCTATAAAAATTATAAAGATATTGGTAAGAACTAATGGATGTCGATCGGAAAAATAATAGTAATACCTTGAGGATGTTAGTAGTTACGCTGCTGGTTTTACTTGTTGTGGCTATAGCATTTGTTTGGAATGAGCTATTTCTGGAGTCACTGCACGGGGAATCTGACCTAACACTTTCCAAGGACGACGAGGTCGTCAATCTATTTTGGGATGAAAAAGGTGTAGTGCATGTTAACGCCAAATCTGAGGNCGCAGCATATTTCGCTATGGGTTATGCGCATGCGCAGGACAGATTGTGGCAGCTCGAACTTCAACGACGGACAGTGCGCGGAACGCTGGCCGAATTGCTCGGTAAAAATGCGATTAATAGCGATATATGGATGCGTACTCTGGGCATATATGAGTCAGCGGAAAAGTCGCAATCGTCGCTACCAAAGGATGCGATAGATTCTCTCCAAGCGTATTCGGACGGTATTAATCATTGGATAAATCAAAACAACAGTTACCCTTTTGAATTTAAAGCCTTAGGTGTGAAGCCAGGGCAATGGACTCCGGTAGATTCTCTCGCGTGGACCAAATATTTTGCTTTAGCTCTTAGTACGAACTACCGGGATGAGCTTAAACACTTTATTGCAAGCCAATACTTGCGCAAAGATCAGTTCTCAGACCTATTCCCTGAAGTGCGAATTAACGATGGGTTGGCTATGGGAAATGTAAAAATTGATCCGCATTTTTATAAGACGTACCTGTCTGATAATTCGATTTTTCAAAATGCTCGTACGAATTCTGTTGCTGGCAGTAACGCATGGGTCGTTGCCGGTACAAAAACAAGTACCGGCGCCCCAATATTGGCGAATGATCCACACCTAGGATTCCAAATACCTTCTTTATGGTACGCAGCTACAATCGCCACTGATAATTTTACTACTTCAGGAATGAGTATTGTTGGCCTACCGCTGATTGTATTTGGCCGCAATGAGCACATCGCTTGGGGCGGAACCTCGATGATGGCAGACGTTCAGGATCTATATTTCGAATCTGAGGTCTCCAACGAACCTGGGTACTATCTATATGATGGGGAGAAGCTTCCGTATCAGGTTGAAAAACAATTGATCTCAGTTAAACCCGATTTCCCATCGTCTCTCCGCTCACCACTAAAACCACTGGAGATTTTGGTTAGAAAATCAATTAACGGGCCGGTAATAAGTGATGTTCTAAAGGGGACTGACCGTACCCTGTCGTTAAAGTGGACGGGGCTGGATACATCCGATACAACTTATCAGGCTTTTTGGCTAATCAACAAAGCGCGTAATAAGTCTGAGTTTTTAGATGCAGCCGAGTTTCTTGTGGCACCGGCATTGAATCTATTCTATGCAGATTACTGCGGCAATATAGGTTTGGTAGCGGCAGGTAAAATACCTGTGAGAAAAACCGGTAATGGAAGTTTTCCTGTAGCCGGGGGGGCATCTGACAATGAGTGGGTTAGCTATATTCCGTTTAAAGATATGCCAAAAGTTTGGAATCCATCGAGCGGCTACCTAGTCAATGCAAATAATAAAAATACTCCAAGCGATAGCTCGCTACTAATCGCGTCCAAATTTGACTCGGGTAACCGAGCGAACAGAATCAAAACACTTATCGATTCAACACCTGACAATACCATATCAGTTGAAATAACGAAGCAATTTCAGCGAGACGTTATAGATGATTCTGTAAAAAAATTGCTAGTTATTATGAAAGATAGGATCGGCCTGTTTGAAGATGATAGAGACATTGCTAACTATCTGGTTGAGTGGGACGGTAGCGCGGATGGAAAATCGGTCGGCGCTACAATCTACTATAGCTGGCTACGTCATATAAAAGCCGGGATTTTTGAAGATAACTTCCGTGCTTACTGGAATCATTCCGAACAAGCTGAGTTTCTTGAATCGGTGTTGGCTGGAATTAGCGGTGATAAAGTCGCCAGTACTATCGATAGCGATAATGGATGGTGTGACGATGTCCGTACACTTGACGAAGAATCCTGTGACCAGATAGTTAAAAATGCTTATGAAGAAATGCTCACAGAATTGGTTCGATTCCGCGGTGGTAATCCTGATCACTGGAAATGGGAGGATCTACAGCATGCAGTCTATTCCCACAAGCCGTTCGGAAGTGTAAGGCTACTACAGCCTTTGTTTGAAAAGAAATACGAATCACAGGGATCATCAAACACAATTGATGTGGCGGGTAGTTATTTCGACAAAACCGATGGCTACGTTCAGGTTTTCGGTGCAGGGTTCCGGCAGATTATTCAGCTGGATGAAGGAGCAGTTAAGCATCTTGTTTCAATGCCGTTAGGTCAGTCTGGCCAGGCCCTTAGCAAGAATTTCACCGATCTAGCAAAAGATTATCATAACGGAATCTATTTTGGTTTGGGCGAAGGTGACCCAAAGGAAAATAATGTACCTCCAGCAAAATGTGACACAGAATTCAAGGGAAATGCCAGTGGGAATATTTAGTACGTTTTCTGCAAAAGCGCCTGTTCGTGTGTTCGTCGCGATTGTCTTTGGTGGGTTATCCGGTGTGATGTATTCCCTGTTGATACCATTGGTGTTGATGGGTATTCAGCCAGAAGACCCTAAGTTCGAGAGTATCGATTCGGGAACAATTTTTCTGGCTGGTATTGAAATTGCGCAGTACAAAATAGCCGCGCTATTTTTCTTGATGTGTATATTGATTCTGATAATTAGAACAATGTCGGAAGTCATACTAACTCGCGTGTCAACTGAGGTTACTAGAGATATACGAATCAGGTTCTATACCCATCTTGCGAATGCACCAATATCAGCCGTTGAGCGGGTTGGTGCTTCAAAAATTATTGCCTCATTAAATATTGATGTCCCTAGAATACTTTCCGGCGGTAGAGCGGTGCCGGCACTAATTGTAAATGGGATAACTATTGTCGGCATGCTCGGATTTCTGGTGTATCTAAATCCTGACATTTTTAAAAATGGTTGTAGTAGCTATTATGTTCGGAATGATTTGCTATCAAATTCCGATGACCGTAGGGCGCAAGCTATTGCAGAAAACTAGGGATGATTACGATGGTCTTCAAGAAGGATTGAAAGGACTAATTTACGGTGCAAAAGAGCTAAAATTAGATGCTAAAAAAAGAGCAATATATCTNGATAAAATGCTTCTTGAAAATGAAAAAGTAATTGAGAAGACAGATAAAAAAGCTCAAACAATAATGAGGATATCATCAAGCTTCGGCGACCTATTGAGTTTCTTTGTGATTGGTGTGACCTGCTTTATATTTGTTAATTACTATGCGGTAGAGGTTGAACATCTTGTCGGTGTAGTGATGACCTTGTTGTATATTGCTGGACCGATTTCGATATATTTTAAGCGCAATTCCAGAGTTGGCAGTCGCTGGCATTTCCTATAACAAGTTAAATTCAATAGTAGGGGACTTGCCGGATGAAGGCGTTAGTCATCACGTCAGTGTCGTGCCAGAATGGAAAACCATACGGCTTGATAAGCTCTGTTATCAATATAGTGGCCATTCAGGTGAGCCCGGCTTTTCTATTGGACCATTTGATTTAAATATTCAACGCGGTGAAATAACATTCATTGCAGGCGGGAATGGGTCTGGAAAATCAACACTAAGTAAATTGCTAACGTTGCATTATCGGCCTAGCGCGGGAGACATCTATTTCGACTCCGTTAAGCTTAGTAAAGATAACATCGCAGAATATCGAAATATAGTAAGCGCCATATTTACTGATTTCTATTTATTTAGAAACCTCCTCATGACAATCGATAAAAGGGTCGAAGGCGAAGTTAAATACTATTTGAATCGATTAAAGCTGAATGGAAAAGTTAAACTTGATGGTGACGCATTTTCCACCTTGGCACTTTCTGATGGCCAGAAAAAAAGACTGGCTCTGCTTGTTGCATTTATTGAAGATAAACAGCTGTATCTGTTTGATGAGTGGGCCGCAGATCAGGATCCTGAATTTAAGGGGATATTTTACAACGAGATACTGCCAGCCCTTAAGAAAGCGGGAAAAGCCGTAGTAGTTATTACACACGATGATCGCTATTTCGATTTGGCCGATAAGTTGGTTGTTATGGAGAATGGAAGAATTGCAAAAGTGGTTTCACAACACAAGGCCGATGTAGACTCAATGGAATATTAAATCTACCAAAGGCTTAACACGTCTTGGATGGATTTACACGTACAATAATAAAATAAATTATGTTTTGAGGTTGCACAATGCCCGAAATGATTCCACTTTCGTTACCGCAAATGGATATATATCTCGATCAGGTACGATACGAGCGTAGCCCTCTCTATAATATTGGTGGTTACATAAAGTGTGTTGATATCGACGAGAATAAACTTCGTATAGCTCATAAAGATGTGGTGTCCCGTAATGATGCGTTTGGAATCAGAATTGTTTCCGGGGGGCAGAACGTCTGTCAGTATATTAGCGCTGACCGAACGACAGAATTGGAAGTCATTCCATTCGTTGACCGACTTGATGCGGATCGCTGGGTAAGACAACTATTTAAAACTCCTTTTAATATCGAAGATAAAGAGCTATTTAAAGCATATCTCGTAAAAATTCTCGGTGGAGAATATTGGTATGTTGGTATGGCTCATCATTTGGTGTCTGATGGTTGGGGGTTCCACAATTGGGCCAAACAACTTGCCGACCACTACAATACTCAGCCACTTGATGAACAGGCTGTTAAGAGCTGGGAGGATGTCGTACAAAGTGATAACCACTATCTTCAATCAGAACTGTATAGACGTGATAAAAGTTACTGGAGCTCGCTAACTGGTACAGATATCGCACTTAAGTTAAAACCTGAAAAGAAAGATGTATTACGTGATGGTGCTGAATCTTCATCAAATCGCATTACTTGTTTTATACTCCCCGCGAGAAGTTCGATGCTCTGTNAGGAAAGGAGGAGATTAAAAAATATGGTGTCCCGCAGTTTTTGATAGCGGTTTTGAGTTTCTATTTGTCAGGAATGCTTGGTAGTAAAAGTGTTTCGATCGGAGTTCAGTCCCACGGCAGGAAAGGTTATGCACAAAGAAAAATGGTTGGCGTATTTACAACGGTAAGTCCGCTTATTCTTGAAGTTCAAGGTGAAAATAGTTTCTTCGAGCATCTGAAGGGAGCTGCTTCGAGGTTGAGAGGAGTTTTTAAGCATCAAAAATTTCCGTTCGGGCACACCGTGTCTGTGTTACGTACTCTCAGTGAAACGGCTTCACTGTGCGATGTAGTATTCAACTATCTTAAACTTGATCTTAGCGACTTTAAGTTAGGGGAGTCAGGTGCCGAATTGGTCTACATCCCGCATGATCACACTCAAACCCCATTAACCTTAACCGTATGGGATGGCGCGGGGAAAGATATTGAATTGCAATTTGAATATAACCTTGATTATTTTTCTCATGATGACGTAGATAGGTTTTCAAATTTTTACACTTGGTTGCTAGATTTTGTTCAGTCAATATTTGATGCACCTCTAAGTCAGCTGCCATTGGTTTCTAAGTTTGAATCTAAGTCCATCGATGAACGACTTTCTTCAACCGCCAAAGAAGACTACGACTTAATAAGAGATAGAGTAGTTGATGTTGCTAATATGTTTCCTCATAAGCTCGCTGTTTCTGATAAATCCGCGGGATTAACTTATGCGCAGTTGCTATGCCAGTCCACGGCTATTGCAAAAAAAATAGCTGATGGAGATGTAGGTCAAAGAAATGTTATTGCTGTATGTGTGGACCGTGGCCTTAACATTGTTTCTGCTCCGCTAGGGGTTTTACTTGCTAAGAAAGCCTTTCTTAATGTTGATCCATATGCGCCAGCGGCTCGGATTAGTAAAATGTTAGCGGAAGTCGCGTGCGAATTCATCATATGTTGTAAAAGTACTATAGAAATAGTTAGGCCTTTAATATCAAAGTCATGCACCATTCTTGTTCTCGATTCACAGTCTGATATTTGTTGTTACGATAAGTTTACCGCTTCGTCTATNGCAGCGGATTCTAGCGCAAAATATCCGAAAGACATTGCCTACATNATTTACACCTCNGGTACGACAGGTNCTCCGAAGGGTGTAGAGGTGAGCAACCATGCGTTTTCAAGTCATATTGCCGAAATTACCAAACAGATTGATTTGAATNTTGATGACAACGTACTGCAGCTTACCCCATATAGTTTTGATACATATTTAGAGCAGGTGTTTGGAGGTTTGTATGTCGGTGCGTCAATTTACGTAAATACTGGAATGGTTCCCACGGTTGATGAGTTTTTCAGTATTGTTCAGGAGCAAAAAATAACTATTACCGATCTGCCAGTGGTATATCTGCGTGAATTAGTTAACTCGTCGGCCGCTAATTGGAACAAATCGGGGTTACGTACGGTTGTTGTAGGCGGTGAGCCACTAGCAAATGATATTGTGACTTCCTGGTTCGAGTTAGGTGTAGATGATAGTAAAAANCTTTTTAACGCCTATGGTCCGACGGAGGCGGTGATTACCGCAACGATTCGAAAGATAGAAAAAAGCGACGAAAATAATGTAAGCATTGGCGAGCCTGTAGGCGATAGGCAATTATATATACTGGATGAGCATTTGCGACAGGTGCCGATTGGTGCTACCGGAGAACTGTATATAGCAGGGCAATCAATTGCTGAGGGCTATTTCAATAACACTGTTGAAACCGAAAGATGCTTCATCTACCTCCTTCGCAATAATCTAAGAGTTAAAGCATATAAAACAGGTGATTATGTAAGACTTTCCCGCGACGGCTGTCTCGAATATATCGGGCGAATCGATAGCCAAATAAAAATCAGAGGCCATAGGGTAGAGTTGTCCGATATCGAGCGGGGTATCCTCTCAATCGAGATTGTTGATTCCTGCATCGTAACCGCGAAAACAGATAAGGATGGCAACAGCAGGTTGTCAGCCTACATTAAATTCAAGGATTCGAGCGCCTTAAATTCAAGCATTAGAGCTGAAATGGCAGGGCTATTACCGCACTATATGATGCCAACGGAAATATACCGAGTTGATGAATGGCCGCTATCATCCAGCGGGAAAATTGATTTTTCGGAATTGCAAAGTTTAAATCTACCTCTTTGTGAATCGGCCTCTGAATCCCCGGTTACCACACACGAAATTTATTTGGCCGATCTGTGGGCCACTCTCTTGAATGTAAATGTAGAAAGTATTGATATTAATACTCATTTTTTTTGAATTCGGTGGAGTATTCATTGTTGCTAATTGAAGATGTCATTCCACAATCGAAAAACATTTCACCGTATCAATTGAGTTACAGAATATATATGACGATTGCCGTATTAAGTCTATTGCAAGCTTAATTGAGCTTATAGAAAAAAGGCTAAGTGTTTCTTTAGAGCTAGATTCGCTCAGAGAAAATGAAATAGAAGAAATTGAGCTATAAGGATATTTTATGAATGATCTGCTTGCGAAACTAGCTAACTCTAATGTTGAGCTTTCAGTAGTCGATGAAAAATTGAAGGTCAGGTCAAAAAAAGGTGGCCTCGAGAGTGAACTGCTTGCGTTAATAAAGCTCAATCGCGATGAGCTAATCGCCTTTCTAACCAAAGAGAAAGGTGTTCAAGGTAATACGCTTGATATTATATCCTCTGAAATGTCGCTGACTGACGGTTCTACTGCTCCACTGTCGTACGCTGAAAAAAGAATATGGTTTGAAGACAAATTTTATTCTGATGGTGTTGGCTATAATATGTGTTCTGCATTTGAGCTTAGTTCTGAGCTTGATATAGCTAAGCTTGAAAGAGCGATTACAGAAATTATATCCAGTAATTCATGCCTTAGGGTTAATTACGCTACATTGGATGGCGAGCCAGTTAGAAAACACCGAGACACTGAAGTATTTAGTGTTTTCTTAGTAGGCGATCTTGAGAAGCCCAGCTCAGTAGATGATTTAATCGCGCAGGAAAGTAGGTATAAATTTGATTTAGCTAATGATCTACTGCTAAGGGTTACCTATTTAAAGTCCGATAACAAGATCATCAACAATGATGTGCTTATTGTGAATATCCATCACATTGTTTCCGATGGATGGTCAGTGAACCTGTTTATAAATGAATTGGTCGGTAGGTATAACGGTGATACGAATGTTAGTGAAGGTCATTCAGCTTCGACATTTACATACGAGGATTACTCATATTCACAGCATCAATGGGTGTCAACTAATAGGTTGGCACACCAACTGAAATTTTGGCAAGAACAGCTGGGCGGAGCTAGCCCTGTTCACTCACTCCCCCTAATTACGAAAAGAGATCATAACTCTCCCAAGAATGGTGGCGTAGTCGAGTTAACTATAGAAAAACAGTTGCTGGCAGATTTAAAGGGGGTTTCGTTGCAAAAAATTACCGCAACCTTGTTTATGCTGCTTCATGCTGCATTGGGTTTAGTTGTCTGTCGATTTAGCTCGGAGACAGATACAGTAATTGGTACACCGGTGTCTGGCCGTCACTATTCTGGTGTCGAGTCAATTATGGGTTGCTTTGTCAATATGCTGCCGCTGCGAACAAATACAGATTTTACGCANTGGTCTGAATATTTGGATCATGTTAAGGCTGTAAATAAACAAGCACAACTGAATAAAGATTTACCCTTTGACTATCTTGTTGAAATGTTGGGCGCCAAGCGTAGGGNGGGTTGTTCTCCTATATTTCAAATTATGCTCACCCTTGATGACGCTGAACCAATTAGCATTGATTTCACTGGCGTTGATATAAAAGAAGTAAAACGTCGGTTTTTCGATGTGAAGATGGATATAAATGTCAATGTTAGCTTTCAGAACGGAAAGGCATTTGTATGTTTTGAATATAATAAATCTATTTTTGATGAACACTTCATCAATAGAGTGGCAAATTGCTATTTAGGTGTCTTGGAGCAAATTGTTAACCTATCTTCTGACGGAAAATTAAGTGAAATAAGTTTCGTAGATAACAACGAGTATAAATTTCTTACATCAACCGTTAATAAAACAGAAAAAGAGTACCTAAACACTCATTCCGTCGCCGAGTTATTTGAAGCTCGTGTTATTCAGCAACCGGATACTATTGCCGTAGAACTGGATTCGCAAACGTTAACCTACGGCGAGCTCGACAAGTATGCAAGGACTATAGAGAGTAGTTTGCTTGCGTGTGGAGTAGAGCAGGGCGACTTGGTTGGTGTTTGTATGCACAGATCAGTTGAGATGGTAGCTTCCATTATTGCAATATTGAAGGCTGGTTGTGCTTATGTCCCGATTGACCCTGCAATACCTACGGCGCGTAAGCAATATATTGTTGAAAACACACAGTTAAATATCATTTTATGTAGAAATATATCTGAACTTAATCTTCGTGTTACCAGTTGTGAATTGATAGAGGTCGATACACTCGAATCCAACCAATTTAATTGCGAAACACCTACTAAGAACGATATCAATCCTCAAGGTGCGGCTTATGTAATCTATACGTCAGGTTCTACCGGAAATCCAAAGGGAGTTGTAGTTAGTCACCAAGCTCTCCTTAATAGATTGCATTGGATGCAAGATGAATTTCATTTGGCATCCGAAGATGCGGTTTTACAAAAAACACCCTTTACCTTCGATGTTTCTGTTTGGGAGTTTCTGTGGACTTTATGTTGGGGTGGCAGGTTGGTGCTTGCAAAGCCCGAAGGGCATAAAGACCCAATCTACATTAGAAAATTAATTGCAGAAAAAAATGTATCTATTTTGCATTTTGTTCCTTCAATGCTCGACGCCTATCTTTCTCAGGCAAATCCCGATTTCGGAAAAAGCGTTCGGCTGGTTGTTTGTAGTGGCGAAGCCTTAAAGAAGGAAACTGTTGCTCAGTTCTATCGTGTCGGTAGAGACATTTCGTTGTTTAATCTTTATGGTCCCACGGAAGCGGCAATCGACGTAAGCTATTTTAATTTGTGAAAATTAATCGGNAGTTACCCCACAGTTCCTATTGGCGAACCCATCAGCAATATAAAGCTGTACGTTCTTGACGAAGATTTTTGTCTTTGCCCTATAGGTGTTAAAGGCGAATTGTATATCTCAGGCGTGGGCTTGGCTGACGGTTACCTAAATAATTTAGAATTGACAAATAAGGCTTTTTTGTCAAACCCATTCTCTACTGGTCTATATTCAAGGATGTACCGAACTGGTGATATCGTTCGACGTATGCCATGTGGGAATATTGAATATATTGGTAGACGAGACGATCAAATTAAGTTGCACGGTCAGCGCATTGAGCTGGGTGAGATAGAAAATAAACTCGCCACCCTTGATTGCATAGATAGTTGCGTGGTCGTTGCAAAGCGAGACACCGGTGGCGTTAATGTTGTAGTAGCCTACTGTAAATACAAAGCGAGCACCGGCACCAAATTTACCTCGAAGGCAGTAACCGATGCGCTAAAAAAAGTTCTACCAGATTTTATGATCCCCAGCCAGATTGTAGAGGTAGAAGAGTGGCCACGAACATTAAGCGGAAAAATTGATAAGAAGCAGCTCCCTGATTATCGAGAGTC
>Ga0065722_101817_pt1 | contig 21044 bp, 18 predicted proteins | sample BansetMetagenome_FD_59109 | JGI IMG/M metagenome (GOLD analysis project Ga0065722, IMG submission 59109) | Bankia setacea gill microbial communities from Puget Sound, Washington, USA - Caecum Enriched | ecosystem: Host-associated > Mollusca > Digestive system > Ceca | place: United States... | reverse complement strand
CGTATTCATCCTGCCAAAATGAAAAACCCTTTCGCTAAAATAATACGCAACCTTTGTTCCCTCAACGCCACCCGAAGATACACACCCACATTATTGTAGTATCGAATTCATAATTTGGCACCTACAATGCCATTACGAATGAGGCACGTCATTATCAGTAGTGCGTATATTGAGGAAGTTATTTATATCTTTAATGGATGCTTTTACTTGGGCGGAATCTATCGTATCTTTTTTCTTTAGGCTTTCGATGTAAACACCCCAAAGAGAATTTGTCATGGAATGAAACATTTCCAACGATATTTTATAGATGGCTTGTTTATCTCTTACCTCAAAAAAATGAAGCGCTATACCACTTATCGACACTAAGGCGCCACTAACTACAGCAATCGCAAGCCCCACTCCCTTTAGGGCCGCTAAATTTGCCAACAAAGATACTCCAATTATTGAAACGCCCGTTACAAACACTAACAGCGAAAAACCACCAATAGTGTGAATTCTCTCTACACCTTCAATAGCTTTATCCGCATATTTTTCCCAGTTTTCTTTTACTTTTTCTTCCCGATTAAACATATTGATTTTCATTTCACGGAACCCCTCATCGATAAGTGTATTGTTTGAATATACCCCCACTGAAAACGAAGAACGGCAGAGCACCTAAAAGCAACCCATTGCTTCGTGTCTTTACGATAAAACTGTAACGACCTGATCACGACAATCCATTTGTTGTTTGCAAGCCATATACCGAAGATAACGTTTGTCCATATGCAACTTTTACTTAACTCGGTTTATATTTAACTTTACTTTTTTACCGATATTATTTTAAGAAGAATACCGCTATGATCAAAAAAATACCCGTAATCACCAAAATCTCCGCCATGGCCGTGCGTCACGGCCTTACGCACACCACCATTTCCTACAGTCGCTAAATCTTTGGCTTCTGCTTCACTATGCGTAGGCCCATATTCCTCCCAACTAAAAACCCCATCTCTGTAGAACATGCCTGCAGCAGCATTCCAGTGAAGGTGTCCATCCTCATGACCGTCCTCCAAGCAAGTACTTGTTGCTGAGGCTTCGTGTTTCCACGTAAAAATATTGGCGTCATCACTAAAGGTAAACTGTATAATGGAACGTTCATTCGAATACACATTAAACATCGGCTCGATACTTTCACCACTTTCACCCTGTCTTTTCTCGAAAAACCCAACAACAACTTCGTGTATTAAACTCGACATTACAATGCATTCCTATTTTAGTTAATAACAAATAATTCCTCTTCCGTTACACATCTATAAAAATCCCTCATAGCCAGAGCCCTGTTATTGTCAAAATAGTGAACGGTGTAAATCACGTATTGCCCTATAAACTTTCCCCAAAGGCCATGGCCAATACAGGCAACCCAGCCGAATAAAAAAAACACCTGAATCATTTAGAACGCAATAACACTGACTATCTTTACAATACGGTATAAAAAAAACTATTTTATTTCCACCCAATCTATAGTCGCTCTGTAACCTTTAATTAAGCGCTCAAAAACTACACTACTGTAGTTTGACATGCAACTATGTAATGGCCTTACAACGAGCCCCAAACACTAACCGTTTAAAATGGCGTGAATAGGCGTACTTTTACATTAAAAGTAGTGCCTACAGCGCTATTCTATTGACCGGTCACGCTAAGGCACTTTATGGCGTTTGGTGTTCACCCGCTAACCATCGCATAGGAAAATTTAACGCCCACCTACGCGCCAACCCAATAAATTATCATGATATTCAGCCGTAATTGATCACTGTTCCTCACAGCATATTAAAGGGAAGCATCAGTCGATATTAGAATGGGGGCAATACAATGTCGCATCCATAGTCGTTCGGTATCCGCTACATCAAGTATCGACATTATCTGGTAGGATCGAAATGTATAGGGGGCGCAATATTGACAAGTAGTAATATCGCTATTTTTAGAACATTACGCGCAGGGGGTAACCGAGAAAACTGTATTACACCTGTTCAACATTTGACAATGACCAGAATATAACTGAGCATACAGGTTCGCCTACCATTTGGACGCATGTAACATGAAGAAAATAATTATTATTGCATCATTAGCGCTATTGGCTGCAACGACAACTGTATGGGCTGCACAAGCAAAATATAAAGTGTTTTGCCCAGAGCATGACAAAGTTATCAAATATACGAGCGACTGGGATGAAGCGAAAAGCTATTCCAAGAACCACAATTCAGGTGCTCGACATAATTCGTACCCAACCAATAATAATTAGCCTATAAACGGGGAGAACGTTCTATTCTCCCTTTTCTACTATCTACAACCTCACCATTTTACCCGCTCGGCACTATTACTCGGCACTATTGCTCGACACTATTCCTACAACGAACTAATTACTCGCGGCCAAGGCCTCACGAGCAACAGCTTTGCCATTAATTAGAACGCGCTCAATACTATTGTATGCCTCTACCGTTTTTAATGGGTCTTTAGTTAAGAGGAGTAAATTCGCCTTTTTACCCACTTCAATACTGCCGACACTATTGTCTAGATGAAAGGCCTTTGCGTTATTAATGGTGGCTGCCTCCAATATTTTTTTCAATGATACGCCGGCCTTATACCACGCCTGCATATCGGTATACCCACTTAAACCAGGTGCATTAGCATAAGACTGACCGATAATAGTGTCCGTTGCAAAAAGTAGATTTGCGTCATAGTCGGCCAAGGCTTTTAATACCTGTATATTGTGGCGATAGTATTTATTGAATAATTGGTACATACCCTCATCATCCAGCGCATGTAAATGCCGAGGAAAATATTGGCGTATACGCTTATGAAACCATTGCCCGTCTTCAGATTGGTACCAATCCAATAGCGGCTTCGGTAATACTCGCTCCAATAGCGGATTATTTAAATACGCAGGGTCAAACATACTGCGTTGCGAATCTAGAACATGTAAGGTCGGCTGATAGCCAATACCACGATCAGCAATGGCTTTTAACGTAACATGGATAGCCGGCGGCACTTCGCTAGCATGTCGATATTCACCCCAATGAAACATGCCATGCGCGATAATATCAACATCTGTTAACAGCGCAAAACGCTGAGACTCCCAGGAATTAGCGTGCAATAGTGTTGGCATATTGAGTTTACGCGCCTCACTAACCACGTCACGAATAATCTGCGGAGTTGGAATATCATAATCAGCGAATTCACTGCCACCATATCCGTTTTCGTAATACGTTTTAACGCAAATTCCACCACTTTCTTTAATATACTTAACGGTTGCTTTTGGCGTATGTTTTTTCAGATCAAAATCACCGTTTAGCGTTTGTTGCTGATAATGATCGTATAGAAAATTGGCATTGTCATATAGGCGGGTTTTTGGGTCTTCCTCAAACATACCGTGGCCATTGGCAATGTCAAGGTGCTTGCTACACGTGTATACGTCTGGATGTAACGGCTGCTGGGTGAACTCACTTAGCACCTTTGGCGAAAAAACATTTAGATCAATTAAGCTTGTATAGCCGAAGTATAGATAGCTACGTGGTTGCTGCTGCAGGTAGGACGCGACTAAATCCGGGTGTTGTTTTTTATGGCGACCCGTCATACTCGGCACTTTGGCGAGATGCACATGAGAGTCGATAAGCCCGGGAATAAGGTAACGCCCGCGTCCATCAAGACGGACAACAGGCGCTCTTATATCGATTTTTTTCGATGAAACCTCGGCAATCATTCCGTCTTTAATTAAAACATAGGCCTTGAACAAGGGAGTTTCGCGCTCTGGAGAAATCACCGTTACGTCTTCTATCAATAACGTTTCAGAAATGGCCGGTTGAGCGGATAAAAACAAAAGCAAAAATGCCGATATTTTAATAACATTCATCTAAAACCCCTCATAGAGTGATTGGCACGATAAGAATAAATAAAACAGTGGGTAATTAAAACCTTATACCTACGTAATACACTCATTTCTATTGCGCATGATTATAAATTACTGGCATTTTACCCTTCCATTGCAGCCATATGTCTTCATCGAGTATGAGCTCAACCATAACGTTAGCGACATTAATTCTACTGGTTGCACCCGAATCAAAAATTGCATTTCGAATAGGCGATACGTGCAAATCATACGCTGTTACTTTTTCATCATCGATTAAAGCATCTGGGCGAATCGCCACCCATTCTATGGCACTATTTTCTTGTCCAATGTTAGTGCGTAGAAAATCAGCTGCTTTTTCATTATCTACATGCGGAGGCAACAAAACTCTTAATAGTGAAATAACCATGCGTTGAGTTAACGGCGGTTTTTCAGGAATATCTCGATTACTATTTCCAGTGGTGTTCATTAGGAGTACTTTAACCTTATCGCTCGCGCCTTGTGATTTAATCGCATCACATACACACCGCAGCGTATCGGTGACCAAAAGACGAGGTTTACCAAACATACCTTTGAACGTAAGATTATGGCCAAGACAAAACACAACAGCATTACAATCACTTGTGTACACGGCCATTTCAGCACTCGTTAAATCGTGTACGGAGGCTTGAACTACATCTAAATTAGGTTGATCGGGTAATGCCGATAACGATCGCACTATTGCGCGCACCTCAACTCCTCTACGAAGCAACTGATCCACAACAAGTTGCCCTGTAACCCCACTTGCACCGATAACTAAAACATTCATGGCCTTTCACCTTAAATTAGTGACAACATTATTAGCGTGGTAAACGATATTACTGCGGGTAAGCGATACTATATTCCACCTGACTAAAATCATTTGGGAACGTAATAGCATGACAATGTGAAAGTTTTACCGGTGTCTCTATTTTTCCGAAAAGCGGAATCCCTTCACCTAATAGAATAGGCGCTTTTGTAATAATTATTTTATCAATGAGGTGTAAGTTAATGAACGACGTAATCGTTGTGCCACCATCAATGTAAGCTCGCTTGCAACCATTACCTTCTAACATTACGAGCAAGTCGTGAATACTTCCTGAATACATCTCAACTTTTCCGCGCAGGTTTTCGGGCGGTTCTTCCACTGTGTTACTCAATACAACAATGGGAATATCGCCATAGGGCCATTGCTCAGGAGTTAAATTCATACTGGCGATTGTTTCCATGCATTTACGGCCCATAATCATACAATCTACAGAATCCATGAAGGCGCTAAAGCCCATATCATTACCTCCCATATCAGCCTCCACATTGCCCGCGGTGTGAAGCCAATCAACACCACCTTCGGGCGTCGCAATATACCCATCTGCACTGGTTGCTATATAGACTGAACATTTCATTTGAGCTACCGTTCTCCTTACTTGAAACGACTTATTTCACGGTCTTTAGAGAAAGTTTAGAATCAAAATATTCCAAAAAAAACTTCTTATTTCATGCGGTGAAAGCAGCTGACAATAAATTCTTACGCATGACGTATGGGTCAGTAGGTGTAGGTATAAAAATCCGTAGTATCTGACGATTCAGTGTAAATAAAACCGTTTTTGGTGAGCACCTTAACTGAGGCAATATTGTCGGGGGAAACACCACCCGTTATGGCGGTTATCGTATTATTTATTTGGAGTGTTTCAACGACTGACGCTATTAGCTCACTGACAAGCCCTTGTCCCCAATACTTTTCAGATAGTATATAGCCCACCCTAACCTCGCGGGGCTTTGCCGAGCCATTGATACCCTGAAGAAAAAGAAACCCTATAAATGTATTACCACAGGTTTCTTTTAGGGATAACGCGTATACGCCACCCTCTTTTAGTCTTTCGGCTATCCAGCCTCTCGCTTGGTGAGGCGTAGCGATGCCTCGCCAATGTGGAGGCAAATATTGCGTAGTTCTATCGGTTAAAAGTTCAATAATATGGCCATCCAATAAGAAATGGGTCGACTGAACAGTAGAAATTAATAATCTTTTTGATTCAAATTGTGCTAACACTTGAAGCCCTCCACAATCTCGATTCAAAGTAAAAGACATGCACGTTTTCACTACCGCTGACGTCTAGAAAGCCATTAGCGTGAAATTGTTAAGCGTTTTTTACGTGCTGCTATGTATTATTATTTATTGTTATATAATTTTTTGGCTAATATTACGTGCTTTTTTAAAAAAGAATAACTCCTTTTTTTACAGAGAAATATTGAGCATTCTCACGGTTCACATTTTTTCGAACACCAATGTTTGCCGTCTAGGCTATCCACTGTAGGTTCGTAACCTAACGGGGCCACACCTTTCTCGTCGAGCCCTCTAAATCGTCTACTCGTCGACACGAATACCTATAGAAGCGCTTTACAGACTAAGGCGTTATTCCAACAACAGAGTAATCTACACTTAAAGGTGTGGATTGAATTAAAACTCAGAGTTTGAAAATTCATCCTGAAGGTCACTTTTTACTTCTGACGGTTCCATAATCCACACTTCGGTTCCGCCATTAGGGAAAACACTAATTTTCAAACCATCGCGTTCCAAACCTGGAACCCACCTTGAGAAAAATTCTGGTACCGAAACACTTTTTGGTGAAAGCTTTTCGGTAGAGCTATTACTGTAAAACTCTGTAAACTCAGCATGAGGCCAAACGGGCAGGTATTCAAAACCGTGATCTTCCGAGTGAATTTTTAAAAATTCCTTTTTTTCGTTTACCAAAACCCAAATATCTCGTTCTTCGGCAACCATACTTAAAAATATTTCGTACCTAGATTCACAATCCATTTTTTCTATTTCTTTAAAGCTTAAATCTTTCACAATTCGTACTCACTTATTTATGTCATGGAGGCCATAACAACCGGGTTTATTCACCGTGTTGCTCCCAGTATTGGCAACTAGGGTATTGCATCTTGCGTAACCCGTTTCATGTAGAACCTGGTCGATAGTGCAGTATCGGATAAATCACCTCACACCACTGGCTTAATTGCGGGTATACGGCCTGTATCATGACTCTACACGGGGATGAAAAGCGCTCGATGTCAAGAATCTAGGCAGTTTTGATGACGTTAGTCTAACGTGAGTATATCCCTTATTTTTTCTAGACTAAAGCCTACCACACTATAGATAATGCGCACCCGAGAGAGTGCTGTAACCAAGATGCTACTCACTAACGGTAGTTTCATTGTGCTACAGGGTATTTGTAACCCAATCTCCCTTCGTACGGTCTTATGATGCAAGCAAAGCTATTTCGTGAGGTTACAAAGGGCCGCCAAAGCGATAGGCTTTCACTAGCCAAAATCGCCTTTTAGGCGGTGATCAGCATCTGTAAAATATGATGCCCGCTCTCTAGAATCAGGCCGATCTTTCAGCCCTATGCTTTACACCTGACTCAATCACTTAGTACGTGTTACAACGGCAATTAGAATATTGCTGGGTTTATTGTTGGCTTTTGTGGTGGTTCACTTCAGCCGCTCTGAACCCACAGTACGGACTGATCTAGCGGCTATTGTAGTTATTGTGGCCTTAAGTGCCTTATCCAACTCGAGCTTGGCATTTTGATGGGGGCTCAAGACCCCATCGCTGCCCAGTGTCCCAGAACTCTTTCAGTTACTCGTAGGCCCGCTCTTTTTCATTTATTTAAACCGTCTTAATAGGAAACCGGTTACCGCTCAATTGACACTGGTACATTTTTCCGCGTTTGGGCTTTTTACGGTGGTTTTCATCGCTTTTATTATCTCTGGGCATGAAAGCTGGGTTAAGAGCCTCCACCTTAAGCACTTGGTTCAAGGCATGACATTAGCCGCCAACCTGCAACTCTGGTTTTATTGCTTGCGCTGCCATCGCCAACTTAACGAATACGCTACGCGCCTAAAGCGATCGTGCTCGCCATAGATCGCTATAGTAAGACATGGGTGGAGTAAAGCTTATTTGCGCTGTTGCTGTGCAATACGGGTATCACTTTGCTCTATAGCCTAAATCATAGTCACTTTCATTTGCCTGTACACAAAACCGTTACTTTTATTCTCGCGTTAATTATCGTTTTAATCGTGTACCGTACGTTGCGCAACCCTGTGGTTTCTTTCGGGTAGCAAAGCGCCGGCATCCAACCCCCACGGGCTAGCGCGATATTTACTTAACTATTTTTTTTGGGGGGGGGTAAAACCTTATGGAAAAAAACGTGGCGTAATCTCTGGGAGAACAGAGGCCCCTCTGCACGGGTAATACTGTCGATTCCACTCGGCACACTAACGCTGGGAGTGACTCTCAAACCTTATTCGATTCTTGCGCGGGAGCTACAGGAAAATTTTCTGAAGGCTAATTCAACGGCCATTCTATTTCAGCTGCAATAAATTGATACGAAACTGGTGGAATTACTGGCCGAACACCCGCCTATCGATAAAGTAGACACTCGTAGAGTTATTCTGGGCGAAATTAAAACAACAAACGGTCAATGGAAACCTCTACCGTTATTTGTGTTGCCCGATTACCATAATATCCAACTCGACCGCGTAACATCGCAGCCTGGAAACTGGCCGCCGGCAATAAATCAAATCCTAATTGAGCGACAAACCGTTAGCGTACTTGGTGGCACATATGATGCTCGCCCGACAACTCCCACAAATTGGCGTAATGATAGCCTTAGCGACCAGTAGCGGCCAGATAAAAGCCATTTATGACCGGGGAATAATCCTTTTAGGGCTGCTAGCCCCATTATAGAGTTTGCCTATCGCGTTTTACGGTAGCTGTATTTACGTTGACCGGTTAGCGACATTAATGAACCTCAATATTCAGCGTTATGGCATATCGGGATGGGTATTTTTAGTTCAAATCGCTCTTGACGTAGGCATTCCACTGCTTGCTACAAGTTTACCGATCAAACACGTAAGCCGCATGAGTATTCGCGACACTCTCATTGAATTTGGTCACCACCAATTTTCCAGAATTAAAACTGGGCATGCCAGTAAGTGTTAATACCGGCGATCACACTAAACACTACACGCTCGTTGGCATCGCCAGAGTAATGGGACAAGCAACACTTTTCACCGCCGATAATGCTCTTATTGTTCAAGCTGAAACGTCAAATAAAATAATTAGCAATGGAGTATTTATAACCCGTAAACATGCGACACCTTTAGCGCTCGATACCTTAAAGAATGATGTGCGATCACTGGCTAAACGTCAGGGAATGTCAATACGCCCGATTACCACCGCAGATGAAAGTGCCGGCAGAGTGATAACGCCGGCATAGTGATAACGCCGGCATAGTGATAACGCATTTCACAATAATTGCCTCACTCATGACTCTACTCACCCTGGTTAGTACCTTTATTGCAGCCAATGGTATAGCGCTAACAATGACCACCACTATCATCGAGCGCACGCGGGAGATAGGCATTTTAAAATGCCATTGGAGCATCCACTATTCAATTGAGAAAAATATTTCCAATAGAAGGACAAGCAATCGAAGTGAAATTGCCGGTTAGGGAGGCGCTAATCTATGAACAAACACCAAATTCATTCAAATCACCATTGATATTAGCTATCTCCATGTGTTGCTCACCGTTGTAAACAGCAACACGACATCGTTTATTCAATAGGGTTTATAAGCTTGTACGGCCCGATTTATTGGCGCCCCAACTTGGAGATTGACCACCCTGCCAGCCACGGTCTTTACACAACTCAAGAACGTGCTCAACTCGATAGCGTGTGTTGCCGTCAAATAGCAACTGCGCAATGGTTAAACGGATCTCATCCAGCGCAACCTGATTAAGCCATACGCGCTTTACGGTATTGATTGATTCCTCATGCCGATAGAGCGCAATTGCGTAGGGCATATAATCGGCATTCAGTTTTAATACTTTTATTGCTGCCTGAATCTGCATAACGGTGTACTGCCCGCTGCCACCATAATTCTTTAGCAAATAAGGCCCAAGCTCACGAACATAAGCCTGTATAGTTTTTCTTAATTTATATTGCCTGAATAAACCGAACATAAGTATCCAACCGTTAGTTAAATGGGAACTACAAGTCTTTTCTCCCGAGACTATAGCCTAACCATTTACCCCTATTTTTATCGAAGCTATTCGTAGCGCGGGCCATTGTGTATAAAGAATTATGCGTGCTATTTTCGCATGCACTGAACAATCACCTAATCTTCTCGTTCATTACGACATTCATACGAACCCATTTCGAATTCTCGACAGATCCACGGGCGATTCTCATAAATAGTGCACATAAAGGTTCCACGATCTAACGCCGAGCACCAACCATCCGCTAAGCGCAACATCGTTTCGCCGCCCCATTGGTCGCGCGCGATATGTTCATCGGGAACACCGGTGTCGCTAATAATCATAACTTCTAAACGACAGCAACACGCTCGACACGTTGAACAGGTGACTTCGGTTTCCGAAATATCTTTAATCTCGATTGTCATATGGCTCTTCACGTAAAATAATCGCGCACTCTACGCCATATTTACCGCATTCGACATCACTTTTGTACGGGGCTGAGACGCTGAGCGCGATAGTGTATTCCCTTAGTAAAAATGTCTACAAGTGACGCTGTTCCCTTACCGAGTATTGTAGCTAAATTGAGTCATAAAACGATTTTTTGGTTACGCTTTTTTTCTTTTCCAATTAAGCCTAAATGCGTGAAACCAAAACCATTTTCATATTTTAACCCGTAACCCAATGTACGATCGACGCCAATATGAGAAACCCAAATTAAGCCTGCCATCTGAAATAGTTCAATGTTAAGAAAGAAGCCAAGTGCCACAATACCAAGAGCGCCAACAAGCGAATGCGCACCATTATAGGCCATTGCACCTACCTTTTTATTGACGAGGTAACCTAAAAAAGAAAGATCTGGCACTAGAAAATAAAGCGCAAATGTTAACCCGCTATACCCTTGCTGAAAATAAAAACTTAAGGCCAATATTAATACAGCCAATGCCTCTGCTCTCAACACCCATTTTACTGAACCCGTTACATTGCCCACGATATTTTCTCTATTCATAGATGCCGTTTCTTAAACAGACGGGTAAAAGCGATCACCACCTGCTCCTCGGTTACGTCCTTTATACACAATAATCTGTACACGATAACGATATTTTGAGGGTATAAAGCCGTATATGCACGCTGTTTTTAATAGAACACGGCCATACCGCTGTTGCGGTTAGCCTATAAATTAACCGAAACCTAGGGGGAGAGATTTAAACGGTGTTTATGAGGGTATTGTCGGATTTCGGCAATGGCTGGATGCCGTAACGGCTTATAGAACCAACAAGCGCTGCACAATACCAGCAGGTATTCTACAGTTGTGAGAATAAATTTAACTGGCTGACGCGTACAAATGACGATTGTGCGGCTTGCAACACTAATGATTGTGCCGATAACCGTGTGGCCGCTTCGGCATAGTCCACATCTCTTAGGTCGGCTAATACATCTTTCATAACTAATTCGGAATCTAAATGAAGTGCGCGGGTGCTATCAAGTGTATTAAAACGTGCGCCCAGCTTTGCCGTAACATCCAATATACTCGTTTGCGTATGTTTAAGGTTATTAAGGGTAGAACCTACGACCGTATCCAATATTTTTCGCCCTTCGTCACTGCCGTCGTAATCTTTCATGCCTTGGCTAAAACGCGCTAGCGTGGTTAAAATATCTTGTTTCTTCGATGAATCGACGAATACCCTATCGCCAGCAACGGCTAGCACGCCATCCGCAGAGGTTGAGCCATTGACCGTATCAAGCCCCATTATGGCAGTTGAATTCACTGAGCCATTCCCAATCGTGAGGCTAACGCCGGTAGGTACTTGAACGCCAGTATTGTCGACGGTTACACCGAGTGAGATAAGCTTCGCCGCATTGCCATTACCCGCGCTATTAAAGATTGCAGAGAGGTCTGCAGTATTGGTGACATTACCATCCAGCACTAACGTTTCGGTTCTACCACCAACTCTAAACGTTACAGTTTCATTATTAGGTGCAGTAAAATCAAAGGGGAGTGTAACGGGGCCGTCGGCACCAAATGAGCGTGTTGCGGGTACGGCTGCATCGCCAGAGACCGGGTTGCCCGATACTCGAAAGCTAACGCCGTTCACCTCTATACTATTGCCGCCAGTGTATGCCTGATTGGCAACAACGACACGACCAGACGCGCGCTCCGTTATCGTATAGTTTTTACCGGCGGGTATTATGGTGTTGTCGGCATTAAACGATACCACTAAATCTTCTGGGTAAAATTCGTCAAATGCTTCTTGATCTATCACCAAGCCTACGGATATAGCAACGGGCGGATCAGAACGATTCGCAGCACTCGCATAAGTCACTACAGTGTTTTCATCACTTTCTATATCCACGAAAATATCTTTTCCGGAATCACTCGCCGCTATGGTGGTGTTATTGGCAATTTTTATAAATTGTTGGCCATCGTCACCGTTGTAGGTAAAACCGGAATTAGCGGAGCCGGTGAACGGTTGAGAACGGCTTTTATAGCCACCGAAAATATAGTCGCCATTCGCATTTTGGCTGTTCAACAAATTCGCGAGTTCATCTAAGCGCGCATCTACTTCACTGGCTAGCGCTTTATATTCACTGGTACTAAGCGTAGCGGTGTTACCCGCTTGGACGGCGAGTTCTTGCATACGCTGTATAAGGTTGCTCGCGCTTTTTAAAGATGATTCTTCGAGTACCAAATTATTTTCGGCGATATCAATATTTTTGCGGTATTGACCAATATTTGAGATGTCGGTAGTGAGTTGCATTATTTTTGTGGAGGCAACGGGATCGTCTGACGGATTGAGTACGCGAATGCCCGTGGACAATTGCTCTTGCGTGTGAATCAGTGCTTGATTCGCATCGGCCATACCCTTGTTGGCAATATTAAATATTTGTAACGATGAAATGCGCATAATTTTTGTCTGGCAATACGTTTTAACATTACATAAGCGAAAAACGTGCCTCTTCGATAAAATAGAGCGTTCAGGTTAAAACGAGTTAATTAGGCGGTCAAATAGCTCTCTTGCAACGGAAATGACCTGAGTATTGGCGGCATACATTTGTTCAAAGCGGATAAGGTTTGCCGCTTCTTCATCGAGATTCACACCTGACACCGACGCGCGTAATTGTGTTGTTTGATGCAGAACTTGCTCGCTTGCATCAACATTAATTTTAGCGGATGAAGTATCGATGCCCACATATTCCACCAGTGACCCGTAACTTTCCGCATAGGTCGCTACGCCGCCGCCCACATTTTTATCACGTGCTAAGTTCACCAGTGATAGCGCGTTACGATTATCCGAGGCCGCGTCGTTATTAAAGTTGAGGCTAAAAGTATCGCCCGTATCGGGTATACCACTGAGTGATGCTTGAATACCCCAATAATTAGAACGCGCAAAATCAGTAGCCGTAGTATCACCAAAAATCATGCTATTAGGTGGAAAGGTTGAAAGTGTCATGTCTTCGGCAAGGGTCACATCCAACGACCCACCTATAACAAAAGTTGACGCGGCATTGTTGCCGGTGGTCGACATGGTGGCATTTGGGTTTTTGCCATCGCTTAAGTCCACGGATTCGCCTGCCCCCGCCGTTAGGGATACGACAAAGTCGTCGCCTTCGGTGGAATATACTCTAAGCTCCGGCGTACCGGTTAAGGCGTTTCGCCCCGCTACCGCGTATATTCCCGCAGCAGACAATGTTGAGTTCCCGGCGATACGTTCAGCAAGGTAATCATTAAATGCATCGATATCGGTTATAGGGTTGGGAACATCCGCGCTTACAACATTTACACCGAGAGGATCGGTTTCGTACTCAATGAGATTTTGATCGTTAAGATTAATTTGTAAGGGCGCCGCATTGGTAATTTGAAGATTGGATAATTCCATATAATTAAAAGCATTGGCGGTAACACCGGCAATATTATCCAAAGCACTCGCCAACCCTCGTGCGCTACTGTTCATCTCAGTAAATATTGTTTGTGCCGACGCAGGAAGACCTTCTAGCTCCGCCGCAGTGGAAAGTGTAATGGCTTCGGCAGGATAACCATTGCTAATAAAGCCCGTACCGGAAATACCGTTGACATCGCCAGCGGTAGTAAACGTTGCTCCTTCTATATTAAAACCTAATAGGTTATTCGCTTGACCTACGGGGGCCACATCGCCATTTCCATCTGGGTCACTATTGTAATTTTGTAGCGTTATATCACCAAAACCCGAGTGTTTTAGCCTAAACGCAACCGTTCCGCTATCGGACATAAAGGCGGTAACATCGGTACCCGTTAGCTGAGCATTAATTTCACTTAACAATACAGCCTCGTCCACAATAGCGGGGCCGGAAACCGCAACGCTAAAAGCACCGTCGTAGGCGGCATTTAAGGTTCCGCTTACCACAACATCAAATGAGAACTGATTTGTCGTTGCGCTAAAATCGGTAGTGGTAAAATCAGGCGCTACAGCGGTGGGTGGCGCCATAAAAAGTGCCGCCTGCTGCGCAAACGTTCGGCCTTCGGGTATGCCTGTCATATTCCCATTGGCGGACACCAATGTTGCCTGCGGGTTTGTTCCAAAGAGGGCGTTATTCGCACCCACGACAAACCGCTGATCACGAATGGGCGGTGACAATTGTATGGGCTTTCCAGGGTCGGAGTTGTCGAGAATATCGTAGCTGGTGGGCGAAGTAAATTGTACAATTAAAGGCGGGTTCATAACGCCTGTATTCGCTAATAAAGGTAATGGCGAACCGTCGGCAGCGGTAAGCGATAGCACTTCGCCGGGCGATATTTCGCCAGAACCACTATTGCCGAGGCTGGCATCCGTAACCAGAGGGCTCGCAAAGGCGAGGCTTTGTGCATTCACTAATGATGACGAAAAATCTCGCCCGCCAGTACGTACAGGTAATAGTTTAAACGCATCGCCATCTTGAAAGGTGCCCGATTCAAACACCAATGATAACCCATCAAAATTAACTGATAGTGGATAGGCCCCAGTTAACAAACCTGTGGCAACTTCAGTACTGTCGGATAAACGCTCTATACGATACAGGCCACCCGCTTCAATTTTCACCTCGTAGTCACTGTCTGTGAGTTGAAGGCTATCGTCGATGTTTAATTTTATTTGTCTGTCGGCCGGCCCGGCATTATTGGAGTTTCCAATCACCCGTGCGGCGGATAAACTATTCTCATTGACATCAAAAAAGAATAAGCCACCAAATTCGTTTTCGAGCGTTATACCCTGTTGATGAACCTCGTTAAAAGAATCGGCCATAACTACCGCTATTCGACCAAATTGATTGTAGACACTGTCCATTACACCATCACGAAAGCGAAGTAAGCCACCAATTTCGCCACCGCTAATTAAATTAGTAATGGGCTGACCACCGATATCATTTTGAAACACAATATCCATTTTCGCCGCATCTTCTTCACTTGAAGCCACGGTTAATCTACGGGCCTCGATACCCACGACAAGATTTTGACCACTACCAATTACCACATTAATTTGACCCGACCCTTGGTCGTAGGTTTGAATTGAAATTAATTCGGATAATTGACGAAGCGTTTCATCCCGTTGATCTAATAAGTCATTCGGCAACGCGCCACCGCCAATACCCACGGCGTCAGATATTTTCAAGTTTAGCCCCGCTATATTTTCCACCAGCGCGTTAACTTGAGCTACCGCTGCCGAAATAGAATCATCGGCGTTGGCATCAAGCGCTTGAAACCGGCTATACAGCGTATTGAAACGGTCGGCAAGGTTTTCGGCCTCACTCAGAATTAATTGGCGAGCCGGTATTGACGTTGGGTCGTCTAGCCCGTTTTGCATCGACGCAAAAAATGATTCGAGGCCACTCGACAAGCCTGTTGACGTATCAGATAACAAATTATCGAGCTGGCTAACGTTGGTATGGTAAACCTCTAGGTCACTGTAAAGCGTGGTATCGGCACGTAATTGTCCGGTCACAAAACCATTCACAATACGTTCAATACTTTCAACATTAGCGCCATTGCCAACGTAACTATTGCCGGTAAGTGTTGCAGGGTTGGTTTCGATGGCTACACGCTGCCGACTATAACCATCGACACCCGCATTGGATATATTGTGGCCTGTAGTGCTTAACGCTGTTTGCGTTGCGCGAAGGCCGCTAACACTAATGCCGAGAAGGTCTGAGCTCATGACATAGCCACCTTAGGAATCCGTGCGTTTTAGGGCCGAATCGCCGGTAACGATACGCTCACGAATGGAGAGTATTTTATTCGCATAATCAGGGTCGGTTGCGTAACCCGCCTTCTGCAAGGCATGAATATAGGTACCACCATCATTCGCTTTTAGCGCATTGTGATAACGCGGATTCTGCTGAACAAAAGCCACGTAATCGGTAACCGCGTGTTCTATGGAGTCGTAGGCGCGAAACGTCGCTTGCTCTGGTTTAAAGGTTCCCTGACTATATTCAAGTGTCGACACATCTAACGTGTCGCCCTGCCATTGTTGGCCGGCTTTAATATTGAATACATTAAAACTACTCTCACCGTTCGAATTTTTCAGTACGGATTGTCCCCAGCCGGTTTCGAGCGCCGCTTGTGCGGTAAGTATTGCACTGTCAATTCCTAGCGCTTTTGCGGCTTGCGCCATAATGGGTGAAACAACGCGTATAAAACTTTCAGGGGAGTGCGCCAGTGCAAAATAGTGCGGCGGTTTATCATTCGCCGATTTTGTTACAACGGGAACGGCTGCTTCTGGTTCGTTGCGCAGGGTTAGTGGTGCATTGACAGAAATGGTTTTTGCGGGCAAAGGTAACAGCGGGCTAACGCTATCCGGTTTAACCAACCGATTTTTAAGTTGCTCGTTGCCTTCAGGTGTAACACGCGCTGGTAGGCTTCCCGTTGGAATGGATGACGCTGGCACATTTTCCAATGAAGTATTTACCGATGAATCAGTCTCCAATGGCGTTACCATCGATAACCGGCTTTCCGCCGCAGAGGATGTTCTATTGTCGCCGTACGACTGGCTCATTTGTCGGTACATGGCCTCTGCAATACCAATACCACCTTGCTGGGTATGGGCCATACTCAACGATAATTGCTGGTCGTACATATCGCGGTAGAATTTTGTTTCGCCGCTGTTAAATAAACTACCTTCTTCAAATACAGCGTTTGCATCACGCATACTTTTTAACATCATGCCTATAAAAATGGATTCAAATTGTTGAGCCACTTTTCGCATGGCATCATCTTTATCGTCGCTGGCCTTTAGTTGCTGAAGGCTCGCTAAATCTGTATAGACATCTGCCGACTGTAAATGTTGTTGCGCGGCTAGAAGAGAGTGTGACGTAGCACTATTCATCAGATCACCAATATTTCGGCTTTTAAAGCACCGGCTTGTTTTAACGCTTCTAAGATTGCCATTAAGTCTCCTGGGGCTGCGCCNACTTCGTTTACTGCTCGCACAATGTCACTTAATGTTGGGCCGGGCGCAAATTCAAACATAGGCCCAGATTCTTCCGTTATTTCTACTGAGCTTTCGGGCACTACGACGGTGTTTCCGTCCGAGAAACCACCGGGCTGGCTAATATTGACATCTTCGCGCACTGTAACCGTTAAAGAACCATGGGTAACGGCAACTGGCGACACGCGTACATGTTTACCGACCACAATGGTGCCGGTACGCGAGTTAATAATAATTTTTGCCGATGATTCTCCCGGCGTAACGTTTACGTTTTCGAGTAGCGATAAATAATCCACTCGCTGTGCTGCGAGCTGGGGCGCTTGCACGGCAATTGAGGTTGCATCCATTGGCATGGCAACGTCGGGGCCGAGCAAGTCATTAATACTATCGGCAACACGTTTTGCCGTGGTGAAATCGGGCGTGTGTAAGTTAAATATAATTTTCCCTCCGTTCGCGAAGGTAGACGGTACCGAACGCTCGACCATCGCACCGTTAGGAATACGGCCTACACTGGGAATGTTGACCGTTACGCTTGAGCCATCTCGGCCGTCTGCTCCAAATCCGCCGACAATTAAATTACCTTGCGCAATGGCATATACGCGCCCGTCCAGGCCTTTTAGCGGCGTTAACAATAACGCGCCTCCACGCAAACTTTTAGCGTTTGCAACGGATGAAACCGTGATATCAATGGTTTGGCCCGGCTTAGAAAATGCGGGGAGTTCGGCATGCACCGCAACGGCGGCCACATTTTTGAGTTGAAATTTTGCACCGGGCGGAATGGTAATACCAAACTGCTTTAACATGCTCATAAACGATTGCGTGGTAAACGGCGTTTGATTGGTTTGATCGCCACTACCATCGAGCCCAACCACCAAACCGTAGCCCACCAGTTGATTACTGCGCACTCCCGCTACGGAGGTTATATCTTTTATTCGTTCGGCCATACCATTGGCACTATGCATTAAACACAACACCAAGAAAGGACCCATAAAAAAACGTGTTAACGTAGAGTAACTCTTCATTAGAATGGCCATAAGGGGCTGTTAAAGAATTTTCCAATCCAGCCAATTTGCTGCGAATCTGCAAATTCTCCAGTGCCCGAATAGGTAATGCGCGCATTCGCAAGTTTGGTTGAGACGATGGTATTGTCTGGGCTTACATCGTCTGGGCGAACTAAGCCGCTCAATCGAATATATTCATCACCGCTATTAAGCGTTAACCATTTCTCTCCACGTACGAGTAGTGTGCCATTAGGGTAGACATCCACCACTGTTACGGAAATATTACCGGTAAGCTGGTTGCTTTGGTCGGCATCGGCCTCACCTTTAAATTCTCGAGCTGCCGCCAGATCGGTATTCATTGATACATCACCCGCGCCGAGCGTTGTTCCAAGTAGCGCAGCCGTACCAGATGCTCCGCCAACAGTAATATCGCTATCTTTAATTAACGCTATATTCGACGTTTTTTTAGAGCTGGTACGTTCTTGCAATACCACATTTAAAATATCGCCTATGCGTGTTGCTTTACGATCATCAAACAACACCATAGATGTATTGTCGGAATACAACGATCCGTTAGCCGGTAGCGACGGTCTTTCGGACGGTTGCATTACCGGCGCGTAATAGGGGTCGTCGGGTAGTACGGGCTTGCTTACGCAACCGCTGAGTAGCAAGTGCCCACCACCGATTAGCGTGACTATTATTAAGCCTTTTATGCTCATATTGTTACCCATGCCGTTTTAATCGTGACGCTCATTTCACGGAACCTTAACTTACAAATTTTGCGTCACAAACTGTAACATTTGGTCTGCCGTTGAGACGACTTTCGAGTTCATTTCGTAGGCTCTTTGCGTGGTAATCATATTGACCATTTCTTCAACAATATCGACATTGGAATTTTCCAGCATGCCTTGGTTAATTTGGCCCAATCCATTTTCGCCCGGCGTACCGGTAACCGGTGTTCCACTAGAAGCAGTTTCTAAAAACAAATTGCCACCTATGGCCTGCAGGCCAGCAGGATTAACGAAATCAACCGTTTGGATATTACCCAACACTTGCGGTGCGGGCGTACCCGGTACAAAAGCGCTAACGATACCGTCTGTTCCCACGGTGATACGATCGGCATTGGCCGGTAAGGTTATTGCCGGTTGCAATAGCAAACCGCTTGCATCCACTAATTCACCCGCACTACTTAGATGAAGTTGGCCCGCGCGGGTGTAAGATATGTTGCCATCGGGTTGTAGTATTTGAAAAAATCCGCGCCCGTCTATGGCCATATCCAAAGGCTGATTGGTAATTTGTAAACTGCCTGCGGTAAATTGTTTTTGCGTTCCCACAACCCGTACGCCCAGTACCCAACTGCATGCCAGATGGTAGCTGAGTTTCTTCTGTTGTTTGCGCCCCTGGTTGACGCTGAATTTGATACAACAGATCTTCGAATATCGCTCTATCGCGCTTGAAGCCTACCGTGGAGGTATTCGCCAAATTATTGGCGACTGTTGTAAGCTGTATATCTTGTGCGGCTAAGCCGGTTTTACTCACATAGAGTGCTGCGTGCATTTCACACCTCGAACTATCGTTTTAAGGCTTTAACTGAAGCGTTTGTATTAACCCGACACCCGCAATAAGCTTGCGGATGTTTCTGAGTTCTCTTTTACGGTTTGCATAATTTTCACCTGCATTTCATATTGCCGTGCAAGGCTTAGAATACTGGTAAGTTCGTTAACAGCATTGACGTTACTACTTTCGACAAATCCAGAAACGACGCGTACCGCGGCATCTGCGGGCACGTCCTCTTCTAAATCCAACGCATGAATCAAACCATCGGTACCGCGCTTAATCGTGTCCAAGGCTGGGTTAACTAATTTAATTCTGTCTGCAAGCACTGGCGCGTCCACGCCCTGCCCAAGCGGCAAAACGGTAATGGAGCCGTCTATCGCCACTTCTAATTTTTCCGCGGGCGGTATTGAAATAGGCCCTCCATTGCCAAGCACCGGCAAGCCATTGCCGGTGCGTAAAATACCAACACTGTCCACAAACAACGAGCCAGCGCGCGTATAAGCTTCGCTGCCATCAGGCGCTTGCACGGCGATGAATCCTTCACCTTCAATGGCGATATCGAGTTCGCGCCCTGTTTGCACGAGTGCGCCTTGTTTAAAATCCGTTGCCGGGCTTTCCGCTAATGCGTAGGCACGTGTAGGCTGACCATCACCGTAATACACCGGCATACTGCGTGCCTGTGCAAAATCGGCCTTAAAGCCAACCGTATTAATATTGGCGAGGTTATTCGCATGCGCGGTTTGCGCTTGCATATTGTGTTTAGCGCCTGTCATAGCGACATATAGAGCTTTATCCATAGTATTTCACTGTCGTAACGCGTGAATTTAAACCCATCGAAAAACGTGTTGTTTGCATTGAATAACGATGGAAAAGTGTCACATTCGAACCCTATCCAGAAAGGAGCAATAAGGGTGCCAAAACGGGAATAGCGTTGTACTAGGCCATTATTGATTCCGCTAACGGTTGCTGCCGCGAGGGCTATTCGGTTAATAGTGCGAGTACCGCACGCTAGAACTACACCTATGACTACACCGATGAACTAGCGCAAGGAGTATGAAGAGTATGAAGAGTATGAAGAGTATGAAGAGTATGAAGAGTATGAAGAGTANGNNGNGNGATGCT
>Ga0065722_104368_pt1 | contig 21093 bp, 18 predicted proteins | sample BansetMetagenome_FD_59109 | JGI IMG/M metagenome (GOLD analysis project Ga0065722, IMG submission 59109) | Bankia setacea gill microbial communities from Puget Sound, Washington, USA - Caecum Enriched | ecosystem: Host-associated > Mollusca > Digestive system > Ceca | place: United States... | reverse complement strand
TGGCGCGCAGTCTATTTTCTGCCGCAAGAACCCATAGCGCCAGCCGACATCAGTGACTGGCCACTAATTTTATAACAAAGTACTGCACTTGCCACAACGCGTGGCTATAATGGCATAATCCTCAGTGACTATGGTGTAACTGAGGTGACCGCTACGCTAGGCACCTAAACACTTTGAATGCCGATCACCAATACCACCACAAAAGCAATGACAACGACCAACCCCGGTGCAATCGTCGCACGCGCAACATACCCTAACCAGAGGAAGGATGAGTTAAATGCACAACGCCAAAGCGCCACACTGGTTACCCCCCCCCAAACAATAAATGCCGCACTGATCACAACGACAGAAAGCGTACTCACAGGCAATAGGGTATAAGCGAGCAATATCAAGGCAAATGGCAAGGCCAAATATTCCCACGACACCGTAGCAAGACTTTGTTTACCCTTGAGAGCATAGAGCATGTCAAGCACCTCCTAAACAGGAACCCAGCTTTTATAGTAATCCTATTGGCAATATTTGCTGCTTGTTTCTATGAATGAGATCCGCAAAAACATCAATGATTTCTATTTATCGCCCTGTACTGTCTGCGCCACGCGCACATATTTTCGCAAATAATATGCTAGAGTGAGGCCCAAAAATTCAGCCAGTTTGCACACAACACCGAAGGGGCATGGAGTATGAAATGGTTCAATCAAGACACTGCGGCGGCGTTAGAACACCTCCACAGCTCTATCGATAAAGGCTTAACCCAACAGCAAGCAGAACAAGCGCAAGCGCATTTTGGGGTTAACGAGCTGGCCGAAAATGCACAAATGTCCGCCTTGATGATGTTTCTTGTGCAATTTAAAAACCCCATGCTCATCATCCTCTCAGTGGGCGGAGTATTATCAGGATTTGGGGGCCATATTGTCGACGCCGTGGCGATATTGGTAATCGTTATCGCCAACGCTCTTATTACCTTTCTTCAAGAAATGGGGGCCAAAAAGTCACTCGAATCACTGCGTGAAATGGGCGCGCCAAATGCCATGGTTTTGCGCGATAGCGAGTGGCAAAAACTCCCCGTCAAACACTTGGTTCCAGGCGACATCATCCGTCTCAATACGGGGGACGTTGTCGGTGCAGATGTGCGCATTCTAAAAGCCAGTCAACTTCAGATTGACGAGTCGGCGCTCACCGGTGAATCGGAGCCAGTCGAGAAGCATAGCCACACCCTGCACGCCCCCGAACTGGGCATTGGCGACCGTAAAAACATGGCGTTTATGAGCACCATTATTACCGCAGGTAATGGCGTAGGCGTGGTGGCTGAAATCGGTATGCACACTGAAGTTGGCCATATCGCCAACTTAATGCAAACCGCGGAAAGCGTAGAAACCCCGATGCAGCGACGCCTAGGTGCGCTTTCGCACGCGCTAATCGGTGTTGCGGTAGCCGCCGTTGCGATTGTTGTGGGTATTGGCCTCTTTAACGGAGCCGACTGGCTGGAAATGTTGCAAACCGGTATATCACTGTGCGTCGCAGCAATTCCTGAGGGCCTGCCCACCATTGTTACCATCGTTCTAACCATGGGTGCCAAACAAATGGCCAGTGGCAACGCCCGCGTTCGCCAATTAGCCTCAGTGGAAACGCTTGGCTCAACCACCGTTATTTGCTCCGATAAAACCGGTACCCTCACCCAAAACCAGATGCAAGTTGTCGCTTATTGGAGCGGCGGAAATACCTTTGACGTAACCGGCCAAGGCTTTGAGCCCAAAGGCCGCTTTCTTAACAGCCAAGGTGAACAACTCGACCTGCAAACCACCCCCGAACTCGAATACGGCCTACTAATTTCGGCCATTTGTAACGACGCGCAACTACAGGAAAAGAACGGGCGCTATAGCGTGCAAGGTAATCCTACCGAAGGGGCTTTAGTGGTGGCGGCAGCCAAGGCCGGCATTTATCGAGAGGCTCTTTTCGAGCAAGGTTTTGAACTTCTCAAGAGCTTTCCTTTCGATTCAAAACGTAAAATGGCCAGCTCCGTTGTTCGCGGGCCAAAGGGACGCTATTGGCTAATTGCCAAGGGCGCACCCGACGTTCTACTCACCCGTTCCAGTCATATCTATTGGCAGGGCGATGCTCACCCTCTGGATGAAAACTACCAAGCGCAAATTCATCAGGGTATCGACAATTTTGGCAAGCGCGCTCTACGCACACTCGCCCTAGCATTCACGGAAATTTCCGAGAGTGATGTCGACCGCCCACAACAAGATCAGGAAACAGCGTTAACCTTTTTGTCGATGCACGGCATTATCGATCCACCGCGCCCCGAAGCTGTGGAGGCTATCGCCCAATGTGCTGACGCGGGTATTCGAACAGTCATGATTACCGGTGACCACGCCGCAACCGCACAGGCCATTGCTACTGAGCTAGGTATTTACCACGAGGGTAAAGAATTGGTGGTTACCGGCCCGCAACTAGAGGAAACAAGTGACCGGGCATTACTCGAGCTAGCACCCAAAACCTCTGTATTCGCGCGAGTCTCTCCGGAACATAAACAACGTATTGTCAAAGCCTTGCAAGCCAGTGATGAAGTGGTGGCGATGACCGGTGATGGCGTCAACGATGCCCCCGCCCTGCGCAACGCCGATATTGGTGTCGCCATGGGTATAGCGGGCACTCAAGTCGCTAAAGATTCAGCCGACTTAGTGCTGCTCGACGACAATTTTTCCACTATCGTTTCCGCTGTGCGCGAAGGTCGTCGCATTTACGATAACATTCGTAAATATTTGCGCGCAGGCCTTACCGCCAACGTTGCCGAGGTGAGCTGCGTACTGTTTGCATTTCTATTAATGGCCGACGAACCTCTAGTTCCGTTAAGCGCACTGATGATTTTATGGATCAATATGCTAGCCGATGCCATGCCCTCGCTTTGCTTAGGCTGGGAAAAAGAGGAAAGTGACTTAATGTCACGAAAACCGCGTAAGCGCAACGAAAGCTTCTTCGCAGACGGCCTAGCGGCGCGCATTATTATTCGCGGCTTAATTCATGGCTATATTATTTTTGCCATGTTTAATTTCTTTTTACAGCGTGGCTACGAGCTCGCATACGCACAGAGCATCGCGTTTATGACGCTTATTTTTATTCAGAATTTTCACTTGCTCGATGCCCGAAGCTTCAATAGCTTGTACCGCCTAAACCCTTTTGAAAATAAACTACTCCTAGGTGTGCTGGCAGGCGCAACCGGAGCGTCTATCGCCCTACTGTATTTACCCTTTGGGGAACTTATTTTGGGGACAGTGCCCGTACAGGGTAAGCACTTACTAATGACAGCAATGATAGCGGCACTACCTACTTTTATCTTATCGGGAATAAAAGAATTATTCGGCGTAAAGTGGTTATAGGCAGCCAAGGGGTCATTGAGTAGAAAGTGCTCACGCACAAAACTTCCCGAATTCACTCAATGCCCCACAGCTACGATTTAGGTTAAGCAAAGCCCTTGGTTTGGCTCAGTACCGCCTCGGGTATAGAGCCTAACAGGGTTGTAGTAGAGACGGGCACCCGCTATAAAGTTTTGGAAATAACATCGTCTTGATTTTTCCATAACGGTAGAATACATTTAAAATTGTAAATTTAAACCCAAGCTGATATTCATACCTCTAGGAATGTTTTCTCCCGAAATTTTCACCTTGTCTCGTGTACTCGCTAGGTCAACACTGAAAACATCAAAAAAACTCGCTCCTACACTGTAATATTCTAGATCACTGCCATCGAGGTTAGAGCGATAACCCAAGCGAAAATCTGGCATCCATTTTTTCTCACTCGTATAGACAGTACTTGCCACCAACCACTGGTACTCATCCCCCATTGGGTCACGAATAGCGTTTGCATCAAATTCTAGATTAAAGCTCCAAGGGCTATACTTTGGCAATAGACTCGCTTCAAAACGCAACTGCGGGTCTATGAAATACGTACTTTCTTTTTGAATTCGAAAATAAATGTCACGCTTACTGTACTTACTTTTTTCAACAGAGGGAAAATTAAATGAGGGACGAAAGGGGTCTGATAGCGTTAAGCCGAGGCTATACGTATCTGTCCGCCACAGCGCACCAAAATCAACACTAAGCCGACTGGCGTAGCGAAAGTCTGCATCTTTTATATCATTAAATAGAGCTTCAGCATCACTTAGGTCGCCTAAGCGGGTGTCTACTTGAGTCAAACCAATGCGGTAGAATTTCGGCTTCACACCCCAGAAGAATGATCCCTGCTCAATAGCATACGCCTCGCGACTGTAACCCAAAGCAAAAGTATGAGCTATCGCAGCCTTAGTCAGCAGTAAGCTGTCGTTGACAACTTTCACGTTTACGCTACCTTTAGAAGGGTCAACAATAAGATGGATATCATCACTCAAATTAAAAGTGGTTTCAGCAGCATCTGGCGGCAACATCCGCGCAGCATCAATTTGAGATAAAGCCTGCTCGACATCAAATTCAAAAACGTCAACGATTCCCTTCGCTTTAGAGGTAGCTGATGAACCGGCTGAAAATACCAGTGACCCACCCCATAGCTCATGACTAATCACAACCGGCAGGTCAGCAGATACCATAGCCTTTGCATAAGCTTGCTGGCTAACGACGGCAAGCGTAGAGGCAATAAAGACGGACTGGGCTTGTAAAGCATCAAACCACTGCTGATATTCTGGGTTTGAGTTAACAACGTCTTGCCAGGTAAGGTTGGTAGGTAACTGCACAGGCTCTTCAGGGAGGTTAGGCGGTATTTCATCTGGGGGCTCCCTATCTGCGTCCTGAATAGTACTACTTACCAGATTGATGATATTAAATATTTCATCAACGTTTCCATATTCAAGGCCGCCCCCAATCAAGAGCCCAGCACCACGATCACCACGGGTGTTTTTATGCTCTGCCGCCGGAGCGGCAGGATTCGCCACCGCTGCACTCACCGTCACACCATGAACCACACTGCCCAGCGTTAAATTCGGGCCTGGAGGCTGGTGAATATTGCTCGCAGCAACATGCCCAATAGGCCCGCAAACGATTAGAACGCCTAAATAAATAGCAAGATTATTGTTATTTTTGAGGTTGAACCGAAACACCATACATAATTCCAAATAAGCGACTCAGTGCAAAGCATGTAAAAATGCTACTACACAGTTTTCTTTACCGGTGGGGTATTCAGTCAACGGCCTTTCATACACCCCAATTAGCCACGAACGCCATCACACTGGCCAGTGAGCCGAGCAGATAAGCGCTCAGAACTTCATTCCCCCGTGCAGTACACCTTATTGCGCTATGCTCACACAAACCGCTTTTCCATTATTGACAGTAGCTGCCACAAACTTAACCCATGGAAACTACGGCCTTATCAACTCACGCCTCAGGCGGTTTTGTCGCGTGTAAACTTACTAAACGTGCGAGTACGATTGCAATATAGAATTGCCCTACCATTGCCTCTACTGTCGACCATGCTTGCGCCACTTTATTAATAGGCGTTATGTCCCCATACCCTAGCGTAGAAAGCGTGACAAAACTGTAGTACGTAAAATAGCCCATGTGCCGACCACCACTCTCTATACCAAGGTCGGCTGCGTTGGAAAATCGGAAAGCCTCTCCGTAATAGAGATGAATATTGGAATAGATGGCCGCCCAAATGAACCCTATCAACAGGTACAAGCATAGCGAACCGTAGATTACATTGACCGTCACTTGCCGACTGGCCAGAACATGCCGGCCAAGATGAAAGCTAGCAAAACCTAAAAAGGCGATTGTCGTCAGATTATCAAGATAGAAAATGAGAAGGTTATCCTCGTTTAACTGCCCCCCCCACAACGTCGCAACAGTGGGGAAAAACAGCAAGGCTGCTGGAAACAGCACTTTTTTACGCCCAGCAATCGCGTACATCGCGGCCAGTAGAGAGCCCGTAAAGACTACTTTCCAGATCAGCCCAAACCAGACTCCGCCTTCGAAGTAGGGTGGAATGAGGACAGTGGCAAACAAAGCGGCAAGCAGGAGAATAAAACGAAATTCACTGTTGGCATTATTATCTGAAATTTCCATGTTTTTATGGCCGTATTAAGTTTAGGAGGGCATTATATGATAAGCATTTCGTTCTGACTTGTGCTTTCTCGCTTCACTCTCTAAGCCGAGTAAACAGGTGTCGCTTTCAGCCTAGACTCAACACCCCCGAACGGGGTATTGTCCGTTTCTGCTTTTGGCAATCCTACCATCAGCACACTTGAACATCACACCACGAGCCTTTCACACCATGCGCCGAAACCCTATCAGCAACCTTGGCCAAACCTTTCTAGCCGGTATTCTCGCGGTACTGCCCCTCGCTCTAACCATCGCCACTATTATGTGGCTGGCTGAGCTAGTACACCGCTATTTGGGCCCCAACAGCTTCGCGGGCGGCCTATTTGGTAGCATTGGCTTAAAATTCGTCTCCTCCGAAATTACCGCTTACGCCGTAGGTTTTACCAGTGTATTGGTTGTTATCTACCTTTTAGGAGTAGCGGTAGAGGCTGGGCTAAAAAATCAGTGGCGCAGTTTTTCGAGCAGCCTAATTAACCGAGTCCCACTGGTACGCTCTATATTTAAGACCATCTCTAAAGTCATTACCATGTTCGACAAACAGGAGAATGCCGAGTTTAAAAGCATGTCTGCCGTGATGTGTTATTTTGGTGGAAATAAACATGGCACAACGGTACTGGCATTACTCACCAGCCCGGAGACCGTTGAATTTAATGGTCAGCGCTATTACGCCGTCATTGTTCCCACCGCGCCAGTACCTTTCGGTGGTGCCATTTTATATATGCCTACTGAGTGGGTGGAAAAAGTTGATTTTGGTTTTGACGGCCTTTTTAATATTTATATGTCGATGGGTGTTTCTTCTGCCGATTATTTTCACCCAAAAGGTCAAAAATCAGCACCACCATAATGGCTTAACCTGAAAAGAAGTCCAATGAGCGATTGATGAGCGATTCGCGTTTTTTCTCGAAGGTTCGATAGTGCGATATAATGTACTCGGAAGGGTTCACAAAACAGTGGACTGCCGCTTCATCAAATACCGCCTCACTACCAACATGGGCTAGCATAAAGACTTTATAAATGCCGGCAGAGGAATCAAAACGAGTAGAGTGCCTATCGACATACGATCGTACAAGCATGGAGCCATATTTCGCAGCTGTTTTTCGCGAACAAATCGCCGTGGCATCGGTGATATCAAACGGAATTAATTGATAATTTCGATTGGGCTCAAGGTATTGACCTACACCTTCTTTATCACCACTTTGCCAATACCACAACAAGCTGCAACTCGTAAAGACCGCAGCACTCACCACAACCCTTGACCGAACATTTATCGACTTCCAAAACCTGTTAACAATATGCCTGCAAAATCTATTCTTCTGAAAAAACTGTTGAACACTTACGTATATTTTTTGCATCACGAACCCAGGCTCTTCGTCGAAAAAACTAACGAATATTAATGTTTGTGATACGAAGGGAGGCAAAAAAACCTAGCCGCGCATTCACAGCGATCCAATTCCATTCGGTAACCGTTCGACCCTCAACCACACAAGGATTAAGCACTCAGAGACATCATGCTCATCAATATCTGTTGCCGGGCACTGGCTTTGCGTCGCCGCGTTTCCGCGGGTTTGCCTTTTCGGGAAGCTGGACGGTGATACCGACTAGCCAATCTCAAGCATTGTGAGTAATATCTGTTTTTCAAGGTGTTTACTCACAATGTAAAAATACCGAGCGTTAAACATCCTTGCTTAACAGGATTATTATGCCGAAATGTGAACTTAAAGGTCAATCTAAACCAGTAGTTTATTCAGAACCCTTGATTATAGCCGTACTCCAAAATCCTTTAAGTGAATCTAAGATCGCAACTCAAACACCATCCCCCCTTATTCTGGGCTTCGTTTTATCACAAAAAATAGCATTAAGGCGATGATGCATATGGCAACATTTACAGCAAATAGCTCTCGATACCCGTACAGCTCAGCAATAAACGCGATGGATATACTGCCAATAACGTTTCCCAAGTTCATGCAATTGAGGTAGAGCGTTGAAGCAGTTCCCATACGGCCAGGTAAGCGGTCCTGAAACCAACTCATACCCAAACCTGCGACAAAACCGATAAATGTCGCATTGAAAATTTGTAGCACAAATAGCTGCCATATTTCCGTGGCATGCCACACGCCAACATTGAGACCGATGGCTGCCATAGCCCCCACCCGGATAAGTGGCATAAGAGGATAGCGCCCACCCAGCCAGCCAGCAAAAATCATCACAGGAATTTCTAAGCCGGCAGCCGTACCAAACAACCAACCCGCACGATAACTTTCTACACCGAGGTTTTGCTCTAAGAATAGTGGTAGTGCAACAAGGTAGCACTGATTGGCAGCGTACAGAAGGGAGAACGCAGCTACCGCAGTCATCATGACACTACGCCTATTTTTAGGCAGCTCTTCGCTATTCTGTGCTACCGCTTTTTTGGCCCCAGGCAGGAAAAGCAGCGCTGAAAATGCAACCGCGAAATACAAAATACCCGTTGTTGCATAATGCTGGCTAAAACCTACGGTTTTCAGCAACGCAAAACCAATGGGCGGCCCAAGCATCCAAGCAAGGGCAACACAAGCTCGAACAATTGCATTAAAAATACGGCTGTCCTTCTCCGGTAAATATTGATCGGAAAATTCTCGTGACAACGCCACTATTTGCGCTGTAGCAGAAAATGATAGGCTGAACAGCGTCAGGCCCGTCAGTAATATCATCGAATAAGAGCGAAAATAGGCAAAACCGAAACACGCTAGGCCACCGAAAATCATGCCAATAAAAATAAGCTGTCGACGGTCGACAATCTTGTCAGACCAAAGCGCAATAGATTGCCCGTAAACAATGGAGGTTAATGCAATTGTGACAAAGAACGAGCCAATTAGCATCGGTCGAACTTGCAGCTCATTGGCGAGAAAGACACTAAGCGTCGGCACAACAAGCGCGTACAAACAACCTACCATCAACGAAATAATATAGGTTATTAACGCGGGGAGCGAAAATAAGGACAGTTTTTGCACGAAGAGCAGACCTGCGCAGAATGAAGGAGCAATACCTTAGTGTAACGGGCAGGTTGTGAAATATAACTCAAATCCGGTGACAATTGTCACCGGCTATTCCAATAGTGATACGCTAGGGGCTTTTAACCACGCATTTTTTCAGCGATAGCCTCTAGGTCGCCACCAGACTCAAGGATATTGGCAATGGTAATTTCTGCCGTTTCAGGATCTAAATGTAACTCTTTGAATAGGCGATGAGGTATCGGGCTAGGTAGACGTGAACCAAAACCCGCATTTGCCATCATTGCCTGCGCCACATAAATTAATTTCGCGTATAGCTTATGCTCACCGTCATACTCGGGATTATGCTCCTGCCTTAGAGCCACGACAATTTCATCGGGCATATTCCAACTACCCATTAGCCACGATGCCACCTGATTACCGGTAATGCCAAGCTGCACCTGTTCAATAACTGCTTTGTTTACCTGAGGGTTGGCTTTAGCCAAGCGTTCAATATTCGCAAAATAAGGGGGAAAAACTTCCGCTAGAATGAGATATCCAAAATTATTCAGCAAGCCCGACAAATAGGCCAAGCCAAAACCTGGGCGATGTCGCCGCTCAATACTGGTAACCAAGCCCTCCACAGCAGCAGCGGTATAAACGGCGTCTCGCCAATACTGATGAATATGCAAGGGGCTAAGCGTTTGCATTGACATACTTTTACCCAACGCCAAGCCTAGCGCCAGATTTAACACCATATCGAAGCCCAGTACTCGCACAATGGCATCGTGTACCGATTTAATTTTTCCTGGTGCAGAGTAATAGGGTGATGCGGCCCAACTGACCACTTGAGCGGCCAAGCTTGGGTCAATTTCTACAATATTGGCTAAATCATTAATATCGGCATTGGGGTCTGCACGAAGCTTTATAATACGTTGCGCGGTTTCCGGCAGCGGCGGAAGCTCGAGTGTTTCATCCAAACGTTGCTTGATTCTTTTTTGGGTGAAACGCTTAACAGAATCGAATATTTGCGTCTCGTCGCCGTTCGGATCGACAGCCATTGGCGGCACTGGCATGGCGCATTTAACCCGGTCAGAAGAGCTAATAATGCTCTCAAAATCTTGCAGTGAAATTTCTAACATATCACTGTCGCCACCGGCCTCTAACCACAGCTTTTTATGACTCAACAGGCCTGCGTCTACAATGGTCGGCATTCCCTGCCACCGAGGCACTGCAGGAATACTGGTAAGTTGCTGTTGCTCCATGAGAGGCCTAATATCATCCATGTTAACGCCTTCAAAATGGCGCCCGGTCTGTCGCTGAAGCTCATCCAAGTCCACCAAAGAGCCAGCAGGTAACAGCACCTGCACACGACCTTGGCTATCTTGCAATATCACCGACTGCACAATACACGCTTCGCTCTGGCCGTGGATCAAACTGAGGGGCAACGCCTGTGGGTCCATCGGGGCAATGTTGTAGCTTACCTTCTGGATATCGAGCATTTCCTGAATACTGGCGGGTAGGGGCACGTCCAATTCTCCTGTGACGAAAACGATTCAAGCGAGAAACTCATCGACTCAATAGCTAAGTCTATAGTGGCAATGAAATTGCAGTTCGGCACAATAAACCAACATTAAAGTACCAGTATAGTGCCTATTACAGGTCGGAATGTCGACTTTTACGCCATACCGTTTTGGAATAGCAAACCAACAGTTCAGCTGATCCGTAGCACGTCCTTCTACTCAATATAGACGCCCGCAGACTGTTTTCTAGTCAAAATGGAAATCAATCAATGATTTTGGGAATGGAGTCTGAATTTAAATTGCTTGAGTACTACTTGCAGGGATATAAACCCAGATGACGCCAAGGGAACTCGCTGTGAGAACGAATAGGCCCTTACTTTGCTTCAGGCCGCTATACCAGCGCATAAACCTGCTTGTCGCCAATCCAACGTTTAATTAACTTTTCAGCGATGGCTGGCTGATGGGTCAGCAATTGCAGGCCCATCGCGTTGACCTGCTCCAATAATGCTTCATCACGCTGCATGTCGGCCACACGATATTGCATCTCCCCTGTTTGGCGGGTTCCCAGCAGTTCGCCTGGCCCGCGCAATTGTAGATCTCGATCGGCCACCACAAAGCCATCGTTCGTTTCCCGTAAAACGTGTAAACGACTTCGTGCGTGTGCAGACAGTTTTGTACCGTACAAGAGAACGCAATGGCTCGCCACAGAGCCGCGCCCAACACGACCCCGTAACTGGTGTAACTGCGCTAAGCCTAAACGCTCAGGGTTTTCAATGATCATTAAACTGGCATTGGGCACATCCACCCCCACCTCAATAACTGTTGTTGCAACCAATAGCGTTAAATCTGCCGACTTAAACGCCGCCATTACCGTTTCTTTTTCGCTGGACTTTAAGCGACCATGAACCAAGCCTATCGCCAGCTCGGGTAGTGTTTCACGCAACAGGCTAGCCGTTTCTTCCGCATTAGCGGCGGCCAGTGTTTCGGAGTCTTCTACCAAGGTACACACCCAATACGCCTGCTTCCCTTCGGCACACGCTAAGCGAATGCGCTCAATAATCTCCTGCCGTCGCGACTGGCTCACCAAAACCGTATTGATTGGCGTTCTTCCTGGAGGTAATTCATCGATAATGCTGTAGTCGAGATCAGCATAGGCGGTCATCGCCAGAGTGCGAGGTATAGGCGTTGCCGTCATCACCAATTGATGGGGCAACTCTCCTTGAGCGGATTTCTGCCTAAGACTAAGGCGCTGATGAACCCCAAAACGGTGCTGCTCATCAATAATGGCTAGGCCTAGGCGAGCAAAGCTCACGTCGTCCTGAAAAAGTGCATGAGTACCCACAATGATTTGCGCTTCACCACTGGCGATGGTTTCTAGGGCTAGACGACGCTTAGCCACCGTTAATTTCCCCACCAACCATTCTACCTTGAAGCCAAGAGACGTCATCCACGTGGAGAAGTTATTGAAATGCTGCTCCGCCAAAATTTCGGTCGGTGCCACTACGGCTACTTGGTAACCACTGCTAACACCACTGAGCGCTGCGAGCGCTGCGACTAAGGTTTTGCCCGAGCCCACGTCACCTTGCACCATACGTAACATAGGCCTACCACTGGCGAGATCGGCTTCGATTTCTCGACTCACGCGTTTCTGGGCAACAGTGAGGGAAAAAGGCAGGTCGTCAAGAAATCGCTCAATCACATCGATATTCGCCCGTAAACATGGGGCTTTCTCTGTAGCAGCAATTTCATGTAATTTACGACGCACAAGATAGTGGGCTAATAGCTCTTCGAAGGCGAGGCGCTGCTGACTTGCATGCCTGCCCTCTAGCAACTGCGTAACTGGCGCCTCTTGTGGGGGTCTATGTACATACATTAGTGCCTCGCTGAGCGACTCACACTTGAACCTTGCATTCAATTCAATCGGCAGATATTCATCTGGCGGATGTCGGCTCAGTAAGCTGAGCACTTGCGCGACAATATCGCGCATGCGCTGCTGGGAGATTCCTTCAGTCAGCCCATAAATGGGCGTTAATGTGGCATCGACCGGGCTGGGGTTGTGCTCATCAATCAGCTCGTACTCGGGGTGGTAAAACTCCATACCCGATGCCCCCAAACGTGGCTCACCGTAACAGCGTAACAATACCCCTTGCTGGAGCTTCTCTTTCTGATAACCACTAAAATGGAAGAAACGCAGGCACACCACACCGCTCTCATCTTCCACTTGCACCACCATACTGCGACGCCGACCAAACGCCACTTGAGTGGTCAGCACACGGCCCTGAATCATCACACTGGTATTGAGATCTAGCTGAGAAATGGGGGTAATGCGAGTGCGATCAAGGTAACGGATCGGCAAATGGAAAAGTACATCCTGCAGGGTTTTGAAACCCAGCTTTTGCAATGTGAGCGCCAGCCTCTCGCCCACCCCCTTCAGCGAGGTAAGCGGAAGGTTCTCCAGAGGAATGATGTCACTATGACGGGGTTTGGGGGGCAAAGAACGCAACACAATTACCTGGCTAAATAAACAGTGGCCATATTGAAGCAACCCTAGCGCTAGATTACAAATATTTCTTTATCTTCGCGACCGACGACACCCCATCCAACACCATAAATCGTACTATAACATTACTCGTTTGCTGTCTGCTGCTGCCGATTTAAATGCCGCTTCGACTATCCGAATATCGGCAAGACCCTCCGCCCCAGGAACAAGCACCGGTGTTTTATTAAGAATCGCCAACGCATCGTCGTCCATTTGTGTTGCTTGCTGATTCACAAGGGTTTTATCCAGTAGCTTACCGTCACTGGTGCGCCCTTTCACCCCACTGTAAGATTGCATAGGCGACAATTCGTACCAACCCTTGTCGCAATTTACACGTAAAATATTCATATTTTTACCCACGCTTGTGGCACACTCTGCGATCGCACCGCTGGCAAATTCCAAGGTAAAATTCGCTGACTCTTCAACCTCCTTAAAGACCTGCTTACGCTCTGAAGTAAGCTTGGCCATCACCGCAATAGGTTCCTCCCCCATAGCATAGCGGGCTGCATTTAAGGGGTACACCCCCATATCGTAGAGCGCACCTCCACCCATATTGCGCTTTAATCGCCAATTGTCAGCCGCTGGCTCTCCACCAGCATAACCCGCTTGGGAAATGATGTTGTTTATCGCACCATAGGGTTTACTATAACTGTAGCTTTTAACTGTTTGCGTATTCGGCTCGTGCTGCAAGCGATAGCCTACGGTTAGCTGAACTTTATTTTTATCACAGCTCGCAATAAGGGCGGCACATTCCGCTTCTGTCATAGCCATAGGTTTTTCACACCACACGTGCTTTCCCGCCTCCGCCGCAGCCATGCCATATTTCATATGTAAGGAGGTAGGCACAACGATGTAGAGCACATCGATTTCAGGATTATTGGCCACTTGGTGCATATTTTCGTAGGAATAAACATTTGTGTCTGCAATGCCATAGTGTTTTTGCCAAACCGGTATTTTTTCGGGACTACCCGTCACAATGCCCTTTAATTCACAAAACTGGGTAAGCTGTAAGGCCGGCGCGAGCAAATCGCGGCTATAGTAGCCGAGACCCACTAGGGCAACGCCGATTTTCTTTTTTTGGGGAAAAGCCAAGGTATAGGGACTGAAGCAGCTAGACGCCGCTATGAACCCCGCCGTACTGCTGAGAAATCGTCTTCGGGACAGACAAATATTTTTCATGATGGCCTCTGTGGAATTAGCGCAACTTCCTCAATAAACAGTGTGGTGTGTACCTACAAGAAGGAATAACTACCTGCCGTGCACTCTTCTTTAGGTTAACGGAACCCTACCCATGCCTAACTAGCTGAGTGCATCAGAGCTCTGAAACGGCAAGGACATCGTAACTGAATGCTTTGCACAGATGGGGGCAAGTAAAACACAACACAGGACAAAACAGAGAGAAGTCGTCAAAACCAAAACATACTTCACCACTAAAATGGCTTAATCTGCACCCAAATTGACGGCCTGCTTCACCCAAACCAACAAGCGATTGTTGGCTGGCATGGGGTTATCTTCAAATAGGCTCAAGCCAAAATTTTGCGCTTGCGCGTTAATTTTTTCGAAATCGCGTATACCTTGCTTAGGATTTTGTTGCTTTAGCCAAGCATCAAACGCCATATTACTTTCACTGGTATAAAGCCCACTATATTTAAATGGTCCATAGAGCGCAAACACGCCTCCCGTGGGCAAGTTCTCAGCCACACGTTTCACCATCAGTGTAGCGGTTTCCCAAGCCATAATGTGTGCTGTATTGGCGCTAAACACGGCATCAAAATCACTTATAGGCCAATGAATATCGTGAATATCAAACTCTTTAGCCGGTAGAAGCCGTTTACACTCTGCCGTCTCACGCCAACTCTCAATACCCGATAAATGCGCCGGTATATCACTCGGCTGCCAGCGAAGATGGGGCAGTTGAGGCACAAAGTGCGCAGCGTGCTGGCCAGTTCCACTGCCAACCTCTAGGACCAGCGTCGCTTGGTCAAACACCCGCTGTAACACGTCGAGAATGGCTGCCTTATTATTTTCACAGGCTTGAGAAAAAGGTTTTGTCATGAAGTTTCAACCTGCGTCGTTATGCTGAACCCTTACATAAAATGCAGAGGTTGTCGTGCCTGCGGCTTTACGAAGAAATAATGGTGCGATTTCGACCTTCCTTTTTTGCTTGGTATAAAGCAAGGTCAGCGCGATTAAGCACATCGCTGTAGTCTTCATCTTTCTTTAACTCAGCGCAACCAATACTTAGGGAAATGCGCAAGCCGTGGTCGGTAAATGTGTGACTGTTCACGGCCCTGCGCATGCGCTCTGCCAACTGAAAGGCTTTCGTGATATCGGTATTGGGAAGCGCCACCAAAAATTCCTCGCCACCGTGACGGCTAACTTGGTCACTCTCGCGCACGTTTTCCAACAATATTCTCGCCATTTCAACTAGCACGCTGTCTCCCACGCCATGGCCGTGACTATCATTAACCCGTTTGAAATGGTCTATATCCAATATTAGAAAACCAATATGCTGCTCGTAACGACTGTTATAACTAATCATTGCCTGAACAACGCGTGTCATGGCGCGGCGATTCATTAGCCTAGTTAATGGGTCTGTGTCGGCAAGGCGTTTTATTTTTTTTACCAGTTGACGCTGCTGATACAACATAAAAATTAGTACCAACGCAAAAGCCGCAATGGCCAGTCGCGCTCCCGACTGCCGTACTGCGGCCAATACAATTTGAGAGCGGGAAACTTTGTGTAACAACATCACCTGCTCATCAAGCACGGGTTGCAAAAAAATCATGTCTCCAGGAATATGCTCAACCAAAGTACTGCGCAGAGACCGCTCTTTTATAATGACCTGATGACGTTCATCGATTAATGCTGAAGAGCCCAATATCGGCGCTTTTGCGACAAGTTCGGCAAGGCTATCCATACCAATATCCATCGATACAACACCTCGAAAAACTCCCTGATAGCGCACGGGTATTGACAAACTAATCATCATGCCTTTTCCCGCCCCATCGTTATACACGTCGGTAACGACCATGCCAAAACTTGGGTTATTTTCGGGAATTGCTTGCACCCAAAAGGCTTTCTGCAGTTGCGAGCTATCAAAATGAAACTGCGCCAAGCTTACCGCTGGGGACAAATAGATAAATTGTTCTGCAGACGTATAATAGGCCCACTTTAGATCTGGAATAGCGTTAATAACACTGTCCAATACCGCATTGAGAGCCAGTGCTGCGTTGATTTCTATGCGCAAGCTTTCATCGAGGTTTTTGATCGAACCAACTCCCGACAATGACCCCGTCAACACCACGTCCCTGCCTCGCGCAATAGCTGTTTCACTATCACTCACCAACTGAGATTCAATACCGTAGGCCTGAAATTGTGGGTAATCTTGCAGCCAGTTAGTCGCTGGATACTGTAATATGCCGGACTCCGATAACAATAGGTTTTCTTGCATACTTCTTTGCAAGCTAAATAACATGTGCTTACCTATGAGAAAATATTCTCGTAACGCGTTTGAGCGTCGCTCCACCTGACCGGCCAGTGTTTTTTCAAGTACACTAATTTCGCGTGACACAATGAGGTACATACTGGCAAGCAGCGTGCAAAGTAAAATCAATACAACGGCGTAGTGTCTTATGATTGGAGTTTTTACTTTTTCCATGTAATCAACCACACATTTCCTTTTAGCTTGCTATTCGCTAAGCAACTCTAGGGTACGGCCAATAGCGACGCTAGCGGGCGTAGACTTAGGGAGCCTCGGCTAAACATTATGACAGCGCTATAGCGCTATAACCTTGGAGATCATCTCAAATTTATCTGGGTCGTTGTCGACAAAGCGCACAACGATTTTAAGCTTCTGTGTATCGGGATGATTTTCTACCGCCTGAAGACTATGAATATAGGCATTCAAGCGGGCTACCGCTTCACCGTTCTTATTTTCAAGGTCTACCACCGCCTGCTCAAAGACCGTTGGCATACTCTCGGGCCTCACCATAAAACCGCTCATCGCTTGCAGTGAAAGTTCGTGAATGACACATTGGCAAGTACTGCTTGGAAAGCGCAATTGCGCCTTACCCTCGAAATTGCCACTAGGGCTTTTTTTTGCACTCACAACTTTTGCAGGCCGTGCGAACAGGGATTGCGCCTGATCTGCATCGGCTCCCTGCCCATCGTTAAGGATTCGCTGCGCCGTCTTGCCTCCAGTCAACACATCAATAGAGCCAAAACCCGTATCCCTCTGACGCGGCATAGCGGATTGCTGATAGCCTATTTTCTTAAGCTGTTTGTTGACCTTGCGCCGCAGCTCTTCAGCGGTGAAGGGTTTACTGAGGTAGTCACTGACACCCAGTTGAATCGCTTGAATAATATGATCTCTATCGCCACGACTACTGATCATAATAAAAGGAACTTGCGGCGATTTAGATTCCGTACGCAACCATTGTAAAAACTCTGCGCCGCTCATCTCAGGCATTTCCCAATCCGACAATACAATGTCTATATCATTGATTTTCATGGCCGCCACTGCTCTTCGGCCGTCTACCGCCTCATGTATCTCAAGATTGGGCAGAAACTGCCGCAAGGTACGCTTTACAGTGTCACGCACAAAGCTAGCGTCATCTACCACCAGCACTCTTAATGTCATTTTGCACCCTAGCGGTTTGTTGGCAGTGGCCTACTCTGGTGGCCGTCACTCCACCCTTAGACACCTAAGAATGCGCCGTTAAATCTACTCTTGTTTGCGAGTGAACACCCACTCACCCGATTCAGACATCGCCTTGTTATAGCGGTAACCATCCCAGTTAAAGTGCTTTATCTGCTCTGGTTCAGTAATGCCGTTGCTTATAATATAGGCGCTCATTCGCCCTCTCGCCTTCTTCGCGAAAAAACTGATGATTTTGTACTGTCCATTTTTCCAGTCTTTAAACACTGGGGTAATAATCTCTGCTTGTAGCTCGTGCTTATGCACCGCTTTAAAATATTCATTGGACGCTAGATTGAGCAAGCAAGCACTACCGAGTTTTTTCAGCTGCTTATTCAGGCTTTGCGTGATTTTACTCCCCCAAAAAGCGTATAAATCTTTTCCGCGAGCATTGCTAAAGGAGGTGCCCATCTCTAGGCGGTACGCCTGTATCAGATCCAACGGCTTGAGAACGCCATACAAGCCAGACAATATCCGCAAATGCTGCTGCGCGAACACAAATTGGGGCTCTGAAAAATTATAGGCGTCTAAGCCTAGGTAGACGTCGCCCTTAAAAGCCAGAACCGCCTGACGGGCAGTCGCTGGCGTAAATGGCTGCTGCCATTGCTGAAAACGATCATAGTTAAGCAAACCCAGCTTGTCACTAATACCCATTAGACTGGAGATGCCTTGGGGCGAGAGGGTTTTCAGGTCAGCCATAAGCTCTTCGCTATCGCTTAAAAATGAGGCTTTAGAATGTTTGCGTATTGGTAGAGTGGTATCAAAATCAAGGTTTTTAGCGGGTGAAATAACGATTAACATAACGAATAAGGCGCCAGAAAGTGGGTTGTTTGGAGAAAGCGGTCATCACCGGTGTCGCGTAGTTTAAACACTTGCATGCGTTAACACGGTCATCTACTCCGGTTTTAGAAATTCCTGCCACCAGTTCATCGGAACCAACTCTCCATTGACAATGCTGTATACGTTGCCATATATCCATGAGCTTTCGCCATTTTTACCCACATGACTATTGAGTATTTGCTCAATAGCTTGGAATCCGCAACTCACATGAATACTAAAAATCAGCATACGCTCATTTTCGTAGTCCAAGCTAGCCCCCAGCTTTTCCATGGCTGGCACTAAAGAGCCGGAGATCTTAGCGATGCTGTTTTTGGCAATAACACGAATACACAAGTTGCCAGCTCTCTTCACCAATGTGTAAGAGCCTTTCTCTTTATCCACTTTAATCACATCACCACGCGCAATTCCACGTAAAAAACCTGGCGACTTAACCAGTTGGAAAATATTAGGCTCTGGCTCAATTACTGCCAGTCGCTCCACAACGGGCTTACCCTCTCCCTGTTCGCCTGCAAACAGGTCGATTTCTTGAATTGGAAATTCTTTCATAGTGATCAGTCTTATTTCATTGGCTGGGCGTGTCAGAATGTCACCCCCTTTAGATGGGGAGCTATTATAATGCGGCTATCGCAACAAAGGAAAAGGAAAGCAACATGCCACGAAATACCTCGTTTTTTAGCCGGTCTTTGCTGGTCGTCGTATCCAGCCTGGTACTTTTATCCGGCTGTACGGTTAACCAAGTAACCGGCGAGCGACAACTCAGTATGCCATTTGCCGAGCAAATCAAGATTGGCAATGAGCAGTATGGGCCCGCCCAGCAGCAGCAAGGTGGGCGCTATGTGGTTGACCCAGAGCTAAACCTGTACGTAAATCAAGTGGGCCAATCCCTTGCGGTATCGAGTCCCGTAAAGCTGCCCTTCGAATTTGTGGTACTGAATAACGACGTCCCCAATGCTTGGGCACTCCCCGGCGGAAAAATTGCGGTAAACCGCGGTTTACTCATACTCCTGGAAGACGAGGCCCAACTCGCAGCAGTACTCGGCCATGAAATCGTTCATGCCGCCGCTGAGCACAGCGCCAACCAAATGCGTAATGCCCAAATTGCTGGCGTCACCGCACTGGTTGTGGGCGTAGCAGCCGCCGCTAGTGACCACGATAACGCCGCTCTCATTAGCCTTGGTGCCGTGGTTGGCTCTCAGGCCTACCAAGCCCATTACGGCCGCAGCCAAGAGCTACAGGCAGATTTTTACGGTATCGATTATATGGTCAATGCGGGGTATGACCCTATGGCGTCAGTGGAGTTACAGCAAACCTTTGTGAGCCTGTCGAACGGCAAAAAAAGCAATTACCTCAGTAGTTTATTTGCCTCACACCCTCCCTCACAAGAGCGGGTCAAAAAGAACCAGCAGAAAGTGGCCAAACTACCCTCAGGGAAACGCAATAAAAAGGAATATCAGCGTGCTATCGCTCAACTGCACAAAGATCAGCCTGCCTACAAAGAGCACGCCGCCGCACAACAGGCCGCCGCCGAGAAAAACTACGTAAAAGCCCTTCAGCTCAATAACAAGGCGATTAAACTCCAAGCCAATGAAGCCCAATTCTATGTCACCAAAGGCCAAATACTGAGTGCACAAAATCAACATCAGCAGGCCCGTGACGCCTTTGCTCAAGCGGCTAAGAAAAACCCTGAGTATTTTATGGCGCAATTGGGCTTGGGTCTCTCAGAAAACAAATTAAAGCGCTATGGCCAAGCTAAGCCCGCCCTACTGAAAAGCTATAATCTGCTTCCAACATCCACGGCTATTTATGAATTGGGACAGGCCGAAGAAGGCCAAGGTAACAAAGAGCAGGCCATTGTGTATTACCGTAAAGCGGCAGGAGAAAACAGTGATATTGGCCGCGCCGCGCAGCAAAAACTTCGCGATCTCAACGCCGGCTAAAACGAGCTGAACAGGTTAGCCCGCAAGGAAGCTGGCTAACGACGTTTAATACAATGCAGCGCAAAGATCTGTACGACTATGAGCCGCAAACAAGTCAAACCCCGCACATTTAGGTGTGGTTCAACAGGTATAATTCCCATTTTTTCGTCTACGCTCACATTCTTTACGAATATTTTCACACGCGGTAACTTTACCCGGCGATGTGGGGTTTCCCTGTATACAAGCGTCCCGCTTTGCCGCCAGCTCTTGGTTAGTCATACCACTCATACGCCCCTCACAGCCTACCAACAGGCCAATAAGCAACAATATACTGAACAGTCTCATGGAATCATGGGCCTCTTGAGTCAGTCTGTTTAATAAAAGAAAATACTTAGAACACGGGTAACTGGGATGCCAAATTCACGCTATTGACTGACTAGAGTGTAGCTTATAGCCGCACCGGTCGGCAGGGCTTTTGCTGATCGATCTTTTTTGAGTAGGCCTATAAAAAAAGGGGCGCT